>Ga0233427_10000526_pt1 | contig 48893 bp, 47 predicted proteins | sample SI_118_April2016_5_FD_179885 | JGI IMG/M metagenome (GOLD analysis project Ga0233427, IMG submission 179885) | Seawater microbial communities from Saanich Inlet, British Columbia, Canada - SI_118_April2016_100_MG | ecosystem: Environmental > Aquatic > Marine > Inlet | place: Canada: British...
CGTTAGAAGACATAAACAAAGCTTTTGACTTGATGCATGAAGGGAAAAGTATTCGATCAGTGGTGGAGTTTTAAATGGTGCCAGACGCTAGCGTAGAGGAAATTGGGTCTAACCAGAGTTTCGGTGGGCGACAGTTACGTTATCGTCACCGTTCAACGGCTCTTGATTGCGATATGACTTTCTCGATTTACCTGCCGCCCCAAGCGCAGCAGGGACCTGTCCCAGTGCTGTACTGGCTATCCGGTTTAACGTGTACTGATGAGAATTTTGTGACTAAAGCGGGTGCGCAAGAGTATGCTGCCGCGTATGGCATCGCCATTGTCTGTCCTGACACCAGTCCTCGTGGAGAAGATGTACCTGATGACGCTGAAGGCGCTTATGACTTTGGCCTCGGTGCTGGATTCTATGTCAATGCCACCGAGTCGCCGTGGGCCAAACACTACAAAATGTATGATTATGTTGTTGATGAATTGCCGGCACTGATCAATGATCAATTCCCAATCGACGGTAATAAGATGTCTATTTCAGGCCACTCTATGGGCGGGCATGGCGCACTTACTATTGCGCTAAAGAATCCAGAACGCTATTCGTCGGTATCGGCGTTTGCACCAATTTGTGCACCTATACAGTGCCCCTGGGGCCAAAAGGCCTTGGGGCAGTATATCGGTGACGCCACTGACAGCATTGATCCGTGGGCTGAATACGATACCGTGGAGCTGGTCAAAACGTCATCGAAGGGCACCAGAGGCTCATTGCCCGTGCTTATCGACCAGGGGGAGGCAGATAACTTCTTAGCTGAACAGCTCAATACGCAGTTACTCATTGATACTGCCGCTTCAGTAGCTTTTCCTATGCGAATTCGACTGCAACCGGAGTATGATCATAGTTACTTTTTTATAGCTACTTTTATAGAGGAACATTTAAAATTTCATGCAGAGAACTTGCGCTAAAGTAGTGGTCCTTATTAGGTAAATAAGAGTCGGTTAGGTACGGCAAATAATTAGGGTGATAGTGATAGAATGCGGCGGTAATAAATAGCACCAAATAAACGCAGTCATTCAGGGGTAAGTAGGTTGGATAAAAGCGCTAATATTGACCAACTCATAGAGCAATTCAAAACTTTGCCGGGGGGCTTGTTGCCTCTGTTGCGTGCGGTTAAACACGCTGTTGGCTACATCCCAGACGAATCTGTGCCGCAGATCGCCAAAGGCTTTAATCTCTCTCGTGCCGAAGTGCACGGTGTCATCAGTTTTTATCACGACTTTAATACTAGTCCTGGGGGTCAGCACTGCGTCCAGATCTGCCGTGCTGAGGCCTGCCAGTCAATGGGCTCTCGTCAAATCGAAGCCCACGCTAAAAAGAGTTTAGGTATTGAGTACGGTGAGACGACTAAGGATGGCAAAGTAACTTTGCAACCGGTTTATTGTTTGGGAAACTGCGCTTGTTCGCCCTCCATTCGTATTAATGATGATATCCATGCCAGAGTGAGTGCTGCCAGCTTTGATCAGTTGATGAGTGAGCTGTGTTCTCCAGTCACTAATGATGTTGGAGCGAAGAAATGAGCATGACATTCTTTATTCCACAAGATACCACGGCATTGGCGCTTGGCTCAGATTCAGTTGCTTTAACGATAACCAGCGAACTAAAAGAGCGAGGTCTTGAGGGTGAAATCATTCGTAACGGGTCAAGAGGCATGTTTTGGTTAGAGCCATTACTTGAGGTAGAGATTGACGGCAGCCGATTAGGCTTTGGTCCGGTTAAACCTTCAGATGTGCCTGGAATCCTTGAGTCATTGAACTCTCATGATAAAAACACTAAGCCAGGCAATCATCCTCTGTTCTTAGGTAAGGTTGACCAAATTGACTACCTTGCGAGGCAGCAGAGGCTGACCTTTAGCCGAGCGGGAGTGGGTGATCCTCTTTGTATTGAAAATTATCAACGTTTATCTGGTTTTGTCGGCCTCACTCATGCCATCAAGTTAAAGAGTCAGGAAATTGTTGATCAAATTAAAGACTCCGGCCTCCGTGGCCGTGGTGGAGCTGCATTTCCTGCAGGGATCAAGTGGCAAACGGTCCTTGATACCGCTGGAGAGCAAAAGTACATCGTATGCAATGCCGATGAAGGCGATTCAGGCACATTTGCTGATCGATTATTGATGGAAGCCGATCCTTATCAGCTCATTGAAGGCATGGCGATTGCCGGTCTTGCAGTGGGCGCGAATCAGGGTTATATCTATTTACGGTCAGAGTACCCTGTGGCTCATAAAATATTAAATCAGGCGATCGAACGTGCGACTGAAGCTGGTTTTCTTGGGGAAAATATCTGCAGTTCCGGCAACGATTTCTTTCTAGAAGTTAGGCTCGGTGCTGGTGCTTATATCTGTGGTGAAGAAACATCGCTCTTGGAAAGTTTAGAGGGAAAGAGGGGCATGGTTAGGGCTAAACCTCCCTTGCCAGCGATTGAAGGGTTATTTGGTAAGCCTACGGTCGTCAACAATGTGCTTACCCTTGGTGCCGTGGCTACTATTTTAGAACAGGGCTCTAAAACCTATAAAGACTTTGGCATGGGGCGTTCGCGTGGAACATTGGCCGTGCAGTTAGCCGGTAACGTTAAACGTGGTGGCGTTATCGAGTTAGCCTTTGGCGTAACATTACGGGAAGTTGTCGAAGGTTTTGGTTGCGGTACTTATAGCGGACGGCCCATTCGTGCTATTCAGATGGGTGGTCCCTTGGGCGCATTTCTGCCCGAATCTCAGTGGGATACGCCGCTTGATTATGAATCCTTCGCGGCTATTAAAGCGATGATAGGTCATGGTGGTATAGTCGTGTTTGACGATACTGTAGATATGGCTGCCCAAGCTCGATTTGCAATGGAGTTCTGCGCGGTTGAATCATGCGGAAAATGTACACCTTGCAGGATTGGCGCTACTCGCGGCGTAGAGGTTATTGATCGCATCGTACAAAATCAAGATCGTGATAATAATTTGATCTTGCTGACTGATCTCTGTGACACTATGGAGCTCGGCTCCCTCTGCGCAATGGGAGGTATGACTCCGTTCCCAGTGCGCAGTGCATTAACCTATTTTACAGAAGACTTCGGTGGCGAAAGCCCTAGAGAGAATTAACATGTTGGAATTTTACGAACCTCAATTAGATTTTGGAACGCCGCAAAGTGACAGTGAAACCTTAGTTACGCTCATTATTGATGGCATTTCGGTGACTGTACCGGAGGGCACCTCTGTTATGCGCGCAGCATCTGAAGGTGGGGTTAAGGTCCCGCGCTTATGTGCAACCGATTCGTTAAAATCTTTTGGTTCTTGCCGTATTTGTCTCGTCGAAATTGAAGGTCGTCGTGGGTTTCCTGCCTCCTGTACCACAGCGGTGGAGGATGGAATGGAAGTGCGCACTCAGTCAGATGAGATTGGTAAGCTGCGTCGTAATGTCATGGAATTATATATCTCTGATCACCCGCTAGATTGCCTAACGTGCCCGACCAATGGCGATTGTGAGCTGCAGGACACCGCAGGTGAAGTTGGTCTGCGCGCGGTCCGCTATGGTTTTGAAGGTGACAATCACTTGGTCGCTGAAAAAGATGAATCCAACCCTTACTTCACCTTTGATGCGTCTAAATGCATTGTTTGCTCTCGCTGTGTTCGTGCCTGCGAAGAGGTTCAAGGTACCTTTGCCTTAACCATTGATGGCCGTGGTTTTGAGTCTAAAGTGAGTGCTGGTCAGGCTGAATCATTTATGGAATCTGATTGCGTATCCTGCGGTGCTTGTGTTGATGCCTGCCCGACGGCAACGTTGACCGAAAAAAGTATTATTGAGGCGGGTAAGCCAGAGCACTCAGTGATCACTACCTGTGCTTATTGCGGCGTAGGTTGTTCCTTTAAAGCTGAGATGAAGGGTAACGAAGTTGTGCGCATGACGCCCCATAAAGACGGAAAGGCGAACGAAGGCCACGCCTGCGTTAAAGGTCGTTTTGCCTTTGGCTATGCTACACACAAAGATCGTATTACTAAGCCTATGATTCGTGAAAGTATTAATGATGCATGGCGCGAGGTTTCATGGGATGAGGCGGTCACTTATACGGCCGAACGCTTTAAGGCTATTCAGGCAAAGCATGGGCGCACCAGTATTGGCGCTATATCCTCTTCTCGTTGCACCAATGAAGAGGTTTATTTAGTGCAAAAAATGGTGCGCACTGGTTTCGGTAACAACAACATCGATACCTGTGCTCGAGTTTGTCATTCTCCAACCGGCTTCGGACTTAAAACGACGCTTGGTGAATCGGCAGGGACGCAAACATTTGCTTCGGTTGCCAAAGCAGACGTTGTGATTGTTATGGGCGCTAATCCTACTGAGGCACACCCCGTTTTTGGTTCACGATTGAAGCGACGCCTAAGAGAGGGTGCTAAACTTATCGTTATTGATCCACGACAGATCGAGTTGGTCAGCGCACCCCATATTAAAGCAGACTATCATTTGCCCGTTCGTCCAGGCACTAATGTTACCGTACTAAATGCCTTGGCCCACGTTGTGGTCAATGAAGCCTTACAGGCCCATGACTATATTGCCGAGCGATGCGACACTGAAGGTTTTAACAAGTGGGTGACATTTATTGCCGATGAGCGCCATTCACCTGAGCAAACCGAGCAGTTTAGCGGTGTCCCAGCGGCTGATATGCGTGCTGCGGCTCGCATTTATGCTACTGGCGGCAATGGGGCTATTTTCTATGGTCTCGGTGTGACGGAGCACAGTCAAGGGTCTACGGCCGTCATGGCGATTGCTAATTTGGCCATGTTGACCGGCAATATTGGTCGAGAGGGTGTAGGCGTTAATCCACTTCGTGGTCAAAATAATGTTCAGGGCTCCTGTGACATGGGCTCCTTCCCACATGAATTGCCCGGCTATAGGCATATCTCAAGTGCAGTGACGCGTAAGCTTTTTGAAGGCGAGTGGGGTGTGACGCTAGACCCTGAACCCGGTCTGCGCATTCCCAATATGTTTGATGCCGCGATTGATGGTGACTTTAAAGGGCTTTACTGCCAGGGCGAAGATATTGCCCAGTCTGATCCCAATACGCATCATGTTGAGGCGGCACTGAAATCAATTGAATGCTTGGTCGTCCAGGATATCTTCCTTAACGAAACGGCTAAGTTTGCCCATGTGTTTTTACCTGGCGCCTCATTTCTAGAGAAGGACGGCACGTTTACTAATGCCGAGAGACGTATTTCTCGGGTTCGTAAGACCATACCTCCACTCAGTGGAAAAGCTGATTGGGAAGGTACTATGGCGCTCGCAAATGCCATGGGGTGTGATATGCACTATAACCATCCGTCGGAAATAATGGATGAGATCGCTAAGCTAACGCCAACATTTAACGGCGTTTCTTATAAGAAACTTGATGAGCTGGGTAGTATCCAATGGCCCTGCAATGATCATACGCCGGCAGGCACGCCAGTTATGCATGTCGATGAATTTGTCAGGGGTAAAGGATTTTTTGCGATTACTGAATACGTGCCAACTGAAGAGCGCGCCAACCGTAAGTTTCCATTGTTACTAACGACAGGTCGCATATTGTCACAATACAACGTGGGCGCTCAGACTAGACGTACCAATAATAGTGAGTGGCATGGCGAAGATATCCTAGAAATCCATCCTCATGATGCTGAAGAGCGCGGTATTAACCACGGTGATTGGGTTGGTATTCAAAGCAGAGTAGGGCAAACCGTACTGCATGCCGACGTGACGAGTCGGGTAAAGCCTGGTGTGGTTTACACGACCTTCCATCATCCTGTATCAGGTGCCAACGTGATAACGACCGACAACAGCGACTGGGCCACTAATTGTCCTGAATATAAGGTCACCGCCGTGCAGATTAGTAAAGTAACGGCTCCTTCAAGTTGGCAAGCTAGGCAAAAAACCTTTGATACCCAACAGCTGCAGTTGTTAGCTAAAGCCAGGCAATGATGAGCACGACAATTCCTCCAGCTAGCTGTGTCAAAAGGCATATATGGCTGGATGGCAACTTGGTATCGGCTGATGATCAGGTGGCGACCGAGACCCCAGTAGCAGTGGTTTATAACGGCATCTCGCATGTGGTGATGATGTCAACGCCCACTGATCTTGAAGATTTTGTAACAGGCTTTAGTTTGAGCGAGGGTATTATTACCGGCACCAATCAGCTACTTGATGTTGAAGAAATCACAACAGATAAGGGTGTTGAGTTACATGCCACTATCGCGGCTGAGGCCTTTGTGGGATTAAAGGAAAGGCGAAGAAATTTGGTCGGTAGGACTGGCTGTGGGCTCTGCGGTGCAGAGTCACTAGACCAAGCCATACCTACGCCAAAGATCGTTAATAGTTTATTACAGCTAAGTCACAAGGCGTTGCAGAGGGCTATTGTCGCTCTGGCTGACTTGCAGGAACTTCAGAAAGAAACGGGTGCTGTCCACTGTGCAGCCTGGTGTGATGCCCAAGGTAAGATACTGATTGTTCGCGAAGATGTTGGCCGCCACAATGCGTTAGACAAACTGATTGGTGCTATGGCCCGAAATCAGACCTCAAGTGATGGTTTTGTATTAGTGACTAGCCGAGCAAGTTATGAAATGGTGTCTAAAGCGGCCAGCGCTAATATCTGTTTGTTGGCTGCAGTTTCAGCACCGACATCTCTTGCCATTAATTTGGCTAAGAAGTGCGGTCTTAGCTTGGTTGGTTTTTCGCGACAGGGTCGACATGTTATTTATTCAAACGAACAAAGATTAGTAGGTGGAACACCATGAGAGAGTCAAAAATCGATCGGCTGGTCAAAATGGTCAATCAAATTTCACTTAATATGAGCTCAAATGGACCGGCTGATGAAGTTGCAATGCAGGTCGCAGAGCACCTCGAGAAATTTTGGTCGCCACCGATGAAAAGTCTAGTCAGCGATTATGCTGATGATAATACGGTAGGGCTCGCCTCAATTTCTCATAAGGCGGTTATACAATTGGCTTTAATGCAAAAAGGAAAATAATACGGCTACCCCTTTGGATATTAATCAACCAATCGAGACTCCGTCGCTTTAGACTACTGCTGATTTTAACGCTTGCTGCCTTGGCTTTAATTCCATATTTTGGATAGCCAATATAGCAATTTACTATATTGGCTATCCAAAATAGATGGTTTTACATCGATAGACTCCTCGAATTCTCGAGCAATAGCGTCTATTTGGGAGACGATCTGTGGATTCTGCTCTGAAACGTCAGTGCCTTCATTCGGGTCGTTAATTAAATCAATAAGCAACGGAGAATCATGCACTTGACGTGCTGGAGGCATGCCATAGGCACCTTGGGTGACATATTGTATTTTATGATTCCCTAATCGAAATGCACGGAGTTCAGAGCCCTTGTAGAAAGGCACAAACGTCCGTGGACTGGGCGTTCGTTTTTTTAGAGAGTCGCTTAGGTCAAAGCTATCCATTGATGCCTGGGATTTCGTAAATCCGGCTAGCGATATAAAGGTTGAGAATAGATCAGTCTGCATGCCGAGTTCATTGCTAAGTCCAGGTGTAATTCCGGGCCCACTAAAGAAGGTCATTACCCTCATACCGCCTTCAAAGGTTGTTCCTTTGCCGTCTCTAAGTGGTGTTGCTGAGCCTGCATGCACTCCATACATAAGCCAGGGCCCATTGTCACTGGTAAGGACAATATACGTATTGCTAGTAATAGAGAACTGCTCTACAGCATCAAGAATGCGTCCAACACTCCAATCAATTTCTTCAATAACATCACCATAAATGCCTTGTCGGCTTTTGCCGGCAAATACCGAGGATCTAAAAAGTGGCACATGAGGCATGCTGTGCGAAAGGTAGAGGAAAAAAGGTTTATTTGCATCAACGGATTCACGCATAAAGCGAACTGACTCGTTGGTGTACTTTTGTGTAATCAGGGTTTGATCTGCCGGTCTTTCTAACTCGATATCCTTGAACGTCCCATCTGGCTCTTGCCGGCTAGAAATAAGAGGAACTTGCCAGTCAGAAATACTAGGGTTGTAGATTTGTTGTTGGATCACAGGCATGACTTTTGATAATTTATCGGCAATTTTCCAAGGCGGTGAGAATATATTGTTTAAAGTTATTCCATCAACTTCCCAGTCCATATCATTTGAGTAGGGAATACCTACCCACTCGTCAAATCCATGCCTTGTGGGATAGTAGGATTTAGCGTCGCCTAAATGCCATTTACCAAACATTCCTGTAGCGTAGCTATTATCTTGAAAGACCTCGGCGATGGTTTTTTCATTTGTAGGAATACCTTTTTTACTCTCAGGATAGAACACTGCAAGATTATTACCATACAGCCCAGTTCTAACAGGCAGTTTTCCTGTTAGAAGGGCGCCTCGGCTAGGTGTGCAGACGGACGCAGCGGCGTAAAAGTTGGTCCATGCCTGACCGTTTTCTACCAGTGAATCGATGGCCGGAGTATTGATCAATGGGTCGCCGAAAGGACCGGCGTCGGCATAGCCCATATCATCCGTATAGATGATAATAAAGTTCGGTTGGTTGGCGCTACTTGTTGGTTGCCCGCCCTGAACCAAACAGGTGGCCGCAAGTAGCAATATAGACATTATTTGCTTGAGAGGCATGCCTGTATAACCTTTTAGTGGTGGGAGAAGCAGTATTAGCCATGAGAAGCTTATCATCCGGTTAATGGCTGTGCCAGATGAAAACATGGATGAGGGTTTAAACCGTATGCCCTTCAGTAAATTTTTGCCATAATAGTCGACAGACTAAACGCTAGTGTTTAATTTTTTACCTAAGGGTACCAATAATGGCCAAAATGACCCACCTAAATAGCCTTGGCGAAGCACATATGGTCGACATATCGGCTAAGGAAGATACTGCTCGCAGCGCACTGGCCGAGGCGCAAGTAGAGCTTACTGATGCTATTACTACAGCGGTGCAGGACGATCGGTTACCAAAAGGTGACTTGTTCGCCGCCGCTAGAATAGCCGGTATCCAAGCGGCTAAAAAATGTAGTGACTTAATTCCGTTATGCCATCCTTTACCATTGTCCAAAATCACGATTGATATATATTTAGAGGGCAATGTCATGAGGGTTAGAGCCCTTTGTAAAACCACAGGAAAGACTGGTGTGGAAATGGAAGCTCTGACGGCCGCCTCTATTGCGGCACTGACTATCTATGATATGTGTAAGGGGCTTGATAAAGGAATGATTATCCGAGAGACTCGATTGCTCGAGAAATCTGGGGGCAAGTCTGGGCTTTGGCTCAGTACAGATCGGCAGGGAGTCAGCGATGATTAATTTATTGTTCTTCGGTCGCTTGGGAGACCTAGCTAAAGATGCGCCAACCTGTATCGCTAGCTCAGGGCTAGACCCGACACCACTGACAATTAGACAGTTAATGATGGCGGAGCACCCAGAGTTAGCGGAAGCCTTATCAGAACCTCAGGTTCTTGTGTCGGTGAACAAAATGGTTGTGAAGTGGGATCAGCCGCTGTTTAACGGTGATGAGCTCGCCTTCTTGCCTCCGGTCACTGGGGGTTAGTGATAGTGAGCGATTTAGTCTGTGTGCAATCGGATGATTTTAGTTTGGCTGATGAGTATCAGCGATTAAGCAATATCAACTCACGAGTGGGAGCGGTCGTAACTTTTTGCGGGTTAGTTAGAGATTTCGAGTCAAGTGCAGGGGAGTCGGAGTCTACCAAGGTGGTCAACTATCTTACCCTTCAGCATTATCCTGGAATGACAGAAAACTTACTTGAGGATATTGTAACGCAGGCGAAAGCTCGCTGGGACTTAGTTGCAGTGACTGTGATTCATCGAATTGGGACCCTAGCGCCTAATGATCAGATCGTCTTTGTAGGCGTGGCGAGTGAACATCGAAAAGAAGCCTTTGATGCCGCTCAGTTTTTAATGGACTATCTGAAAACTAAGGCGACTTTCTGGAAAAAGCTAACAGCTGAGGGCAAAGAGCAATGGCTAGATGCTAAGTTGTCCGATACCGATGCCGTGGTAAAGTGGAATAAGGATAGTCATGATCAATGTTGATGCCGTTATTCTCGCAGCGGGTCAATCAAGCCGCATGGGGGTAGCCAGCAAAGCTCTACTGCCCTTAAAGGGTTTGTCTTTATTGGATCATGTGATCACTAGGTTAGCGCCACAGGTTGATTCTTTGGTGGTTAGTGGTGATAAAACATTATTGGGTGATCTTGAGTATCCAGTGGTTGAAGATCTCACCGCTAAATTCTCAGGGCCGCTGGCCGGATTATATAGCGCTTTAATTTATTCAGACTTGTCAGACGCTGAGTATCTGTTAGTTGTTCCCTGTGATGGCCCCCTGGTGCCCAAGGACTTGGTTGCGCGGTTATATCGGGAGATTAGGCTGGCTGATTCTGATGTGGCCTGTGCTCGCTATGAGGGCGTTATTCAAGGTACGTTCTCTTTGTGGCATAAACGGCAAACAGCCGCGATTAAAAATACCCTGTTAGTGGATAAGTATGGCGGGTTTAAACCGCTGCTTGATAAGATGGATGCGGTTTATGTCGATTGGATAAAGCAATCTATTAATCCGTTTTTTAATATTAATACACCTGACGATCTAGATCAGGCTGAGAAGTTATTGGACATTTAGGTTTCTTTTCATAACGAACAGATAATCTAGGCTTGGCTGTTAGTAGGATGTTTTTTTGAGCCTAAATGCCTTCGCAGTGCTTAGTTGTGACAAAGTAGTCCCCCGTTTAGCGTTACAGACAGAGAGATTTTGACCTTATGGCAAATAAACATTCACATTACGCACTTTTGGAGCATTACTTGTCTGATGTGTCTGGTTGTGAGTGGGCCTTGGCTACCGTGGTGAATAAAGAGGGCTCCAGTTATCGTTCGCCGGGATCTATCATGATGGTGAACTCTTTGGGCCAGTCCTTTGGTCTTGTTAGCGGTGGGTGCCTGGAAGCGGACATTGTTAGGCGAGCAAAACAGGTTTTCTATAGCGCCAACGCTACTTATGCCGAATACGATTTACGTGAAGAGGATTCTTTTGCTGCAGAGCTTGGAATCGGCTGTAAAGGCAAAATTGGGGTGCTGATCCAGAGGTTAACGGAAAAACACCGAGTGGTACTGGATGTTTTATACGCTACGCTAAAAGCGGGTGGGTCCTGTTACCTACTCCAAGAATTTGAAGCTCCCATGACATCCTCCGGTCTAAACGAGATCATCTTGTTAGATAGCCATGGTGAACAATTGGCGTCAACGGTTGATCAAGGCAAAGATCAAGACCAAGCTGAGATAATTAAGGGCGCTGAATACATAGATCAACATCAGACGTTTTATGCAGGGGACTCTAGATACTCCCTCTCAAGAATCGATGCTGCTTTCAACTTTTGGATTTTTGGGGGTGGCGCTGATGCAGAGCCTCTAGCGTCCATGGCTTCACAGTTAGGGTGGCGAGTGACAGTAGTTGATCATAGAACGGCTTACGCAAGAGCGAGTGCTTTTAAATCGGCGGAAACTATTGTCAAGACTAGGCCTGAGGAGTTGGATTGTGCCGAAGGGCGACCGCCTATAGATGGCGCAATGTTAATGACCCACAATTTAAAACTAGATGCGCAGTGGTTAGCTTTTTTACATAAGCATTCGAACCCAATTTATGTGGGCCTTTTAGGTCCTGTTGAGCGGCGAGAAAGAGTGCTGGAGTTGTGCGATGTATCAGACTTGGATTGGCTCGACAATCACGTAAATGGCCCTGTAGGTCTTGATCTGGGCGGCGAATTGCCCGAGTCCATAGCATTGTCAATTCTGGCTCAGTGCCACGCGGTTTTATTTGGCGGCAGTGGTGAAATATTAAATAAAAGAAGCTATATACGAGTAAAAAAATAGCCGATTGGTAATTGAGTGAGTAGTTTATATGCCCTTGAATGACGATGATTTTATGCGCTACAGCCGTCATCTTTTGATGGATGACATCGGCGAGGTGGGTCAGCAGCGGTTATTAGAGGCAAGAGTTCTGATTGTAGGTCTTGGCGGTCTTGGCTGTCCTGTGGCGCTCTATTTGGCCGCGGCTGGTGTTGGCCAGATAGGACTTTGTGATCCGGACCGAGTTGATAAAACCAATTTACAGCGTCAGGTCTTGTATCGAACGGATGATTGTGGAAGTCTTAAGGTGGACTGCGCTAAGCAGACGCTAGAGGCGTTGAATCCGGGGATTGTTGTTAGCGCTTTCCCTTGTAAAATTGGCAAAGAAATATTGACTGATGGATATGATTTGGTGGTCGACTGTACTGACAACCTAGAGGCTCGCCAGTTAATGAATCAAGCTTGTTACGCCCAGGAGATTCCCTTCGTCAGTGCCGCGGCAGTCGTGTGGGAGGGCCAGCTAGTGGCTTTTGACTTTAGTCGCTTTAGAAGTATTTGTTTTGACTGTATTATTGATCGTAACTCAGCGGAACCAATGATGAACTGTGCTAATTCAGGCGTTGTGGGGCCCGTGCTAGGAATTATGGGGAGTATGCAGGCGACTACGGTGATTAGGTTGCTGCTAGGCTATTTTGAGCAGCACGGAGAAATGACACGCTATGATGGCAAGCGCGGTCAATGGCTGTCAATGCACTGCAACCGTAACGTAGGCTGCCCAACCTGCGGTTCTGCATCTGACTAGGAGATTTATTATGAGCAAAGCAACTGCGTCTACACGACGATTTCTGAAAATAGCGGTACTGACTATTTCTGACTCGCGCTGTTTTCAAACCGATAGTTCTGGCTCTTGGTTGCAAGAGGCTATCGAGAATGACGGGCATGAACTTGTTGACCGGAAAATAGTTGTCGATGATATTTATCAGATGAGGGCTATTGTCTCCAGTTGGATCGCGGAGGACGATATAGAGGTGGTGATTACCACCGGCGGGACTGGTTTTACTGGCCGTGATAGTACACCCGAAGCATTGGCGCCCATTTTTGACAAACATATCGAAGGTTTTGGCGAGCTTTTTCGTCAATTATCTTATGATGAGATAGGAACCTCCACTGTTCAGTCTAGGTGTCTTGCAGGGCTTGCGAACAGGACGGCTATATTCTGCTTGCCTGGCTCTACTGGTGCCTGCAAGACTGGCTGGAATGGCATTATCAAATCACAGCTAGATAGTACATTTGAGCCCTGTAATTTCGTTCAGCATGTTGGATCAGAGGTCAAGTAATGCAATCAGTCCAACAGGCCATTGCCAGCCTGATTGAGCGAGCCTCTGTATTGCCAATGATTGGTTCGATCGCGGTTATTCATAGTTTGGGTCGAATATTAGCGGAGGACGTGGTTGCTTGTGTTGATGTGCCTCCTGCAGATAATAGCGCAATGGATGGCTATGCCTTTTGCTGCGACGATGCGATTAACCAGAGCTACAGTCTACCAATCAGCCAGCGCATTCCGGCAGGGACTGCGCCACTCCCTTTACTAGCCAATACTGCCGCTCGCATCTTTACCGGCGGTGAGATACCAGCAGGTGCTGACACCGTAGCCATGCAGGAAAATTGCACTGAGCAAGACAATGTAGTGCAGTTGAACCCTAGTATTCTAGCTAACACCAACATAAGGCCTCGCGGGCAGGACATTGCCGCTAAATCAATGATATTAACTGCAGGCAGCCGATTAGGCGCCGCAGAGATGGGCTTACTTTCATCTCAAGGTATTAGCCAAGTTGAGGTATATACTCCGCTTAAAGTGGCTATTTTTTCAACAGGGGATGAGCTTGTTGACCCTGGCGTGGAATTGAAACCTGGCCAAATTTATAATTCAAATCATGCGACTCTGACTGGCCTTATTCAGTCACTAGGTATGGATTGCGTTGATATGGGTACGGTGGCCGACGAACTTGAAGCGACTAAGCGCGTGTTGCACGGTGCTTCACTTAAGTCGGATATTGTGATTAGCGCTGGGGGTGTTTCAGTCGGTGAAGAAGATTACGTTAAAGCGGCTGTCGCAGACCTTGGCTCAATAGAATTTTGGCGGGTAGCGATTAAGCCCGGTAAACCCTTAGCTTTCGGTAGTGTTGGTAACACGCCTTTTATCGGCTTACCTGGCAATCCGGCCTCTGTATTTGTAACATTCATGGTACTTGCCAGACCCTTTCTGTTGGCTAGCCAGGGCCTGTGTGTCGAGCATAAACCTATACTAAAAGCAGTGTCCCTGTTCAGTCGAGAGGCTGAGTCACGCGAGGTTTATCTGCGAGGTCGCCTAAGCTGCACTGAAAAGGGCGAGGGCGTTGAAATATACCCTAATCAAAGTAGCGGGGTACTCTCTTCGGTGAGTTGGGGTGATGTCTTGGTTAGACAAAATAGTGGCGAACATATTCAAGTTGACGACCTTGTTGATGTGTTAGTCTATTGAGCATACTAAATTCGAGAAATAAGAGTAATACGTGACTAAATCAGCTGAGCTACCTCCGTTAAGCAACACACTGGTTGATCCATTTGGTCGTAAGGTTGATTATTTGCGGCTGTCAGTTACAGATCGGTGTAATCTGCGCTGTACCTACTGTATGGCAGAAGATATGACCTTTCTGCCTCGTCAGCAGATTCTGTCCTTAGAAGAGCTTCGCGATGTTGCCTCGGCTTTTGTTGAGCTAGGCGTTCGAAAGATCCGACTAACTGGTGGTGAGCCTTTGATTCGTCGGGATATTATTAAGTTGGTGAGTGCAATATCGGCTCTTCCTTTCCTAGATGAAGTGACGATGACCACCAATGGCATGTTGCTGCCTAAAATGGCGCAACCCCTTAAAGATGCAGGTATGAACCGACTCAATATTAGTGTCGACAGCCTTCGGCCCGATCGTTTTAAGGCATTAACTCGGCTTGGCGACCTAGATGTATGGCATAAGGGTATTCGGGCCGCTAAAACAGCTAATTTCACAAAACTCAAATTAAATGCGGTCATATTATCCGGCTTTAATGATGATGAGGTTCTTGATTTAGCCCGGTATGCTATAGATAACCAGATGGATATTACGTTTATCGAGGAGATGCCTCTAGGAGAAATATCATCTCATAAACGCGTTAATACTCAGATTACTAGCCAGGCTTTGCGCGACCAGCTTGAGACCGAGTTTGAGTTGACCGATAGCGTAGAGACTACCGGTGGGCCGTCGCGATATGTCAGAGTGGCAGGCAGTGACAGTAAGATTGGCTTCATTTCCCCTATGTCAAATAATTTTTGTGATTCTTGTAATCGCGTAAGAATGACTGCAGAAGGGCGATTATTGCTGTGCTTGGGTAATGAGCAGAGCATGGACTTACGTGCTGTGATGCGGTCTCACCCAGGGGATTCGGCACTATTACGAAGTAAGATCGTGCAAGCTCTGCAAGATAAGCCGGAGCGTCATGAATTTGATCCTAACCGGACTGATATTGTTCGGTTTATGAATATGACGGGTGGTTAAGATTTGGCGCCTATATTCGTCAGGGCTTGATTGATGGCACAGTTCATAATATCGATCCGGAGATAACTCAGAATATGTTGTCAGGAGCGATCGAGGGTAACCCTGAATTGTCTGAATGGCTCCCAGACCTAAAGACTGGAGACCTTTATTTAGGTTATTTTTATATATTTATCAGTGAATTACCTTATAAATAAAGATATTACATTAGTTAATTTAACATCTTTTTCCGCGGGATTATAGCTTATGAGTAACTTTCTTTTTAGTGCGGTATCTGATGTTGTTGTCGGTACGGGTGCCTCCGATCAACTAGGGAAAATGGCTATTGAGCTGGGTATTAAGCGTGCCTTAGTGGTGACTGATTCTGGGATTATTGAATTTGGCTTGCTGGATTCAGCTACTAAGAGCCTCGATATGAATAATATCGAATACAGTATTTATTCTGATGTAGTAGCGGATCCGCCAGAGCATGTTGTGTTAGACGCTGTTGTGGCAGCGAAGGCTTTTGGTTGTGATGGCGTTATCGGTTTTGGTGGTGGTAGCCCTATGGATGTGGCTAAGCTATTAGCGGTTCTGATTGCCGGGGAGCAAACTTTATCTGACATCTATGGCGTCGATCAAATAACGGCCGGTCGATTGCCTCTCATTCAGGTGCCTACCACAGCTGGCACAGGGTCTGAAGCGACTATGGTGTCTATTATAACGACGGGTGAGACCACAAAGGCGGGTGTGGTGAGCCGCACCTTGTTAGCCGATAAGATCATTCTGGACGCGGCTTTGACGGTTGGCTTGCCTGCGCATGTTACGGCGGCAACAGGAATTGACGCGATGGTGCACGCAATTGAAGCGTATACGTCAAAGCGGCTCAAAAACTCACTGTCTGATATGCTCGCCCGAGAAGCTCTGCGGTTATTATCCGGCAGCATTGTTACTGCGGTAAAGCAGGGGGGTAATCTAGAGGCCAGAGCGGATATGTTATTAGGCGCTATGTTAGCAGGACAGGCCTTCTCTAATGCGCCTGTGGCAGCGGTGCATGCCTTAGCCTACCCGCTGGGTGGTAATTATCATATCCCTCACGGCTTATCTAATTCATTGGTGCTACCTCATGTGCTTCGCTTCAATGGGCCGATAGCGGCGGATCTTTATGCCGAGATCGCCCCTTTGATCATGCCTAATCAGATTCTACCTGACGATACTGTCGCTACGACGGAGATGCTCGCTGACCACTTTTTGTCCCTGGCGGCTGATCTAGGGTTACAAACGACATTGCGAGAGATGAATATTCCTGAAGATGATCTACCCAAGCTGGCAGAGGATTCAATGCTTCAGCAACGCTTACTTATTAATAATCCACGCGAACTTAGCCTCAAAGATGCTTTGAACATTTATCAGCAAGCCTATTAGGGCGTATGGAGAGCACAATATGAATGATGATCAACGATCAAATTATAAATACTTTTCACAGATTACTACCCGCTGGATGGATAACGACATCTATGGCCATGTTAATAACGTTATTTATTACAGCTATTTTGATTCAGTGACTAATAAGTACCTTATCGAGGAGGGAGGGCTAGATATCAAGAATGCCGATATTATTGGGTTTGTGGTCGCCTCAAATTGTCAATACAAGTCTCCAGTTTCCTATCCTGAGCCGCTTTCTGCCGGCTTGCGGGTGAATAAATTAGGTAATAGCTCTGTGGAGTATGGCATAGGCATTTTTAGGGAAGGTGCCGAACAGGCTTCGGCCATGGGCACCTTTACCCATGTTTTTGTTGATCGCACTACTGATGATTCAGTTCCTATCCCTTCGACGCTTAGGGTCGCGTTAGAAGCGCTTGTGATAAAGGAATAACAAACTTATAAAGGAGTTACCAGTTGGAATTTAATAATAAAGTAGTGGTTGTGACCGGGGGAGCCAATGGCATCGGCAAGGCGCTGTGTGAACAATTTGCAGCCTTAGGCGCAAAAGTCGCTGTTATTGACCTTGAGATTGATGCGGCGCGGCAAGTGGCGGATTCATGTGGTGGTTTAGGCTTAGGCGCAGATGTGGGTATAGAAGCTGACATTCAGGCAGCTGTACTGGCGGTTGAGGCCAAACTAGGGCCAGTCGACATATTTGTATCTAATGCCGGCGTGTCTTTTAGTGATGCTCCTGGGTGGATGGCCGCTTCAGCGTCTAATGAGGTCTGGCAAACCAGCTGGAATGTCAATGTAATGGCTCATGTGTATGCGGCTCGTGCCGTTATTCCTGACATGATACAGCGTGGTGGTGGTTATCTTGTTAATGTCGCATCCGGAGCCTCTTTGCTCTGTCAGGTTGGAGATGCTGCTTATTCTACAACGAAGACAGCTGCGCTTGGCTTTGCAGAATCCCTTGCCATTACCCATGGCGATGACAATATAAAAGTGTCAGTCGTTTGTCCGCTTTATGTAGCGACGCGCATGACTGAGGGTGGGCGAGGTGTTAGCGGTAATGATCAAGTGATGACCGCGGAAGATACTGCCAAGTCAGTATTGGAGGGCATGGAGGCGGAGACCTTCTTGATTATGCCTCATAGTGATCTAGCGACCTATGCCCAAGGCAAAGGTGCTGATTATGATCGCTGGATAAAGGGTATGAGGAGAATGCGCAAAGGCATTGTCGAGCAGAACCCTAGTTACGATTACCAACGGTAAATGGCAATGCTAAAGCAGAAAAGTATAGGTCTCTCAATCACCATATTGATCTCTGGAATATTGTTGCTAACTGGTGCGGCGAAGTTCGCCTTTGCCGGGAATTACGATGATTATGATGACGATGTAGCCAAGCTATTGCAGGAATACCAAATTCTTCCCGATGACCAGGGGTCCTATGCGCCGTCAGTTCTGTTGTTTAATGAAGGAAAAGACAGCAATACTTTGGTTGATTTCGAAACAGGGCTAATTGTGCTCACTGCGACAACGGAAACCGTACTAAAGCAGTCAATCATTGACGTCCTACTTACTCAAATTGATCCCTCGGTTATTGATGCTAAAACGGCTCAAAATTTTGGCTTAATCAACGACAAAACTAATAGGCCCTTTTTCTGGGAGCAGGTACTTGATCATACCGGTCAGGCAATAGGCTCTGAATGGCGGGCGGGTAAATTTGCAGATTACCTTCTGAAGGGGAAAACGCGCCAGAGTGGTCGTTTCAAGGTGTCTCTAGCCATGGTTGAGACCCATAAAGATATAGCGGGAGGCAAGTACGTTAAATTAGCTAAAGCGGCTAGTCGGCAGCATAAAGTCCCTGTATCGCTGGTGATGGCGATTATGGAGACGGAAAGTTCTTTTAACCCATTGGCACGTTCGCGATCCAATGCCTTAGGGTTGATGCAAATCAAAGCAGACACGGCGGGGCGCGATTACTTCTCCCTTATTAAGGGTTATAAACATACTCCGACGTCATCCTTTTTATATAGTCCTAAGAACAATATCGAGGTCGCGGCAGGCTATCTCAGTATATTAGGGAGCCGTTACCTGGTGGGTATAAAACACCCGAAAAAGAGAGAGTACGCAATTATTTCTAGTTACAACGGCGGTGCTGGTAATCTCTGGTTAAGCTTGGATAGAAAGGGAAATAAAAGGAAGTCTCTAGCTCGAATCAATAAAATGTCAGTTTCTGATTTTTATTGGTTCCTAACCAACCGTCATATTCGTAGAGAGACACGTAATTACGTCAAGAAGGTCAGTGGGAAACAAGTGAAATACGCTAATTTATGAGTGTATCCATGATCCTCTGAGTTATCTTTACATTCTGCCCAACAACAAGAATTTGACGATATGACAAAACAGACTACACCTGATGATTCACTCGAAGGTCGCCTTCAGCGCAAGGCATCCTTGGATGGCGTCTACATAACAAAATTTCGGCAAGTCTTGTTTCGCCATGGACTAACCATGGGTTTAGTGGCCCTAGTGTGCTTGTTGGCTCCTACCGCGAATGAAACTATTCAGTGGAGTACTGCTTCGTTTCTAGGTGATTATCCGCGTTATTTTCTAGTGGGCTCAATGCTAGTGATATTTTTCCTTGGTTATCTGCGCTTCAGCGGCTATTCCACTAACGGGCGCGAGCTATTTTGGCTGGCGTATTTGCTGTTTATATCGATTGTTGAGGAGTTTGCCTTTCGATTACTGTTGCCTAACTTTTTAATGATCATGGTGGGGGTGATTCCCGCAACACTCTTAAGTAATTTGGCCTTTGCCGGCGTGCACTTCTTCACTTTGCGCTGGAGGCTTATTAATTGCGTAGGAGCATTCTTAGGTGGGTTAGGCCTGAGTCGCCTACTAGGCAATACTGAAGACATTATTTTAGTCGTGGGGGTGCATTGGTTGGTGACATTTCTGAATACGCCGACTGCGCCGACAAAGCAAGCCGTCCAATAAACAATAAAGCGCAGTTATTTAATGCTTTAATTGTCGCGAAGGCGCATTAACCCTTCTTGGATAGTGCTCGCCACGAGGCGTCCATCTCGACTGTAAAAAGTGCCACGACTTAGCCCTCGACTGCGGCTAGAACGCAGGCTATCCATATGATACAAAAGCCATTCATCAGCTCTAAAGCTATCATGAAACCAAATTGCATGGTCTAGAGATGCGGGTTGGAGCTTGGGGTTCATGATGCTCACCTCATGGGGCATTAATGCCGTGCTCATTAGGCTGAAGTCAGATGCATAGGCGAGAATCGCATTATGCAGGCCGGCATCTTGTTCTGTAGGCAACTCTCCAGCTGTTTTAATCCAGACAAATTGTTCTGCTTCTCGAGCAACCGGGTTAATGTAATCAATAGGTTCAACTGATCTCATTTGAATCGGTAGCAGTCTAGGACGATGTTTTTTCGGTTTTGTCTTTGCTGTGGGGTTTAATTGCTCGCGTATTTTGTCCCAGTGTTGGCTGTCGTCTGTTAAATCTTCGGGACTAGGACACTGAGGCATCTCACATTGGTGGCTTAAACCCGGCTCTAATATTTGAAAGCTCAGGGAAGTGCTAAAGATCGCTTTGCCACGCTGTGACGCTACAACTCGGCGGGTAGTAAATGAACCCCCGTCTCGAATGTTATCCACATCATATAAAATTGGCACCGAAGGGTCGCCAGGGCGCAAAAAGTAGGCGTGCTGAGAATGAACCATGCGTTCTGAATCTACCGTGTCCTGCGCGGCGCGCATAGCCTGAGCGAAAACTTGTCCACCAAAAACTCTTTTGCCACTAGTCTCTGGCGTGATACCTCGATAGAGATTTGTATCGATCTTTTCCAGCTTTAAAATGCCAAGCAATTGCTTCAGTGCTTCACTCATTCCGCTTTTCCTTGGGAGTAGGTGGGGTTGTCGCTTATTCGGCTTCTATTTTAACAGCTAAATCACTAAAGTTCTTCCCATGAAATAACTAGTATTACAGAGGCCTAAAGCCAAGAATTTGTGGGCGGTGAGTCACCAAAATACTTGAAACTTCCAATAACACACTGTAACTTCAATTTCTCAAAAATACTCTTCGATACTGGTGCTATTTCCCATCGGAGAGCATCTTTAGATTAAACAAACCCGTAGGAGCCTAATGTGAGTGATTTACAAATTTTCAGGCAAGAGACCCGAGAGTGGTTAGAAGAAAATTGTCCCCAAAGTATGCGTTCGCCTGTAGTGGCAGGTGAAGGTGCCTGTTGGGGAGGCCGCAATTGGATCTTTGAAAGTGAAGACCAGCAGCTGTGGATGGACCGCATGGGAGCCAAAGGTTGGACTGCACCTGATTGGCCCACTGAATACGGTGGTGGTGGATTAGTAAAAGCAGAACATAAAATTCTAAAGGAAGAAATGGGCCGAATCCGAGCGCGATCACCTCTGGATAGCTTTGGTATCTGGATGATTGGTCCCGCGCTATTGAAGTTTGGCTCAGAGGAACTCAAACAGCAGCATTTACCGCCAATTATTAAAGGCGAGATCAGATGGTGTCAAGGCTACAGTGAGCCGAATGCTGGGTCTGACTTGGCTGGGTTACAGAGTAAAGCGGTCGATATGGGCGATCACTTTATTGCTAACGGCCAAAAAGTATGGACGTCCTATGGGGATAAAGCTGACTGGATGTTCTGCTTGTTACGCACGGATCCAGACGCGAAGAAACAAACGGGTATCAGCTTGATGTTGTTCGACATGGAAACACCCGGAGTAACCCCCAAGCCGATTAAACTTATATCGGGTAGCTCTCCTTTCTGTGAGACCTTCCTTGACGATGTGCGTGTAGAGAAAGACCAAGTGGTGGGTGAGGTCAATCAGGGTTGGACGATTGCAAAATACTTGCTCACGCATGAGCGTGAAATGATTGGTGGCATGGGCCTTACTGGAGCGGGTTCTAAAACCCTCGGCATGATTGCCGCTCAGACCATAGGTACAACCCATGGTCGCTTAAATGACCTTTTTATGCGCACCGATGTTGCTAGGTGGGAGATCGATGCAGCGGCGTTTGCCTTTACCACTGAGCGTGTAACAGACCAAGCTAAAGCGGGGCAAGGCGTGGGTGCTACCTCTGCAATGCTTAAATATTATGGTACCGAGCTCAACAAGCGTCGGTTTGAGACGCTACTGAAAATCGGCGGCAGCGATGATCTTGTTTGGGAAGGTGACGTATCAAACAATGGCTGGATGGCGAGAACATTATTGCGAACTAAGGGCAATTCAATTGAAGGTGGAACCTCCGAGGTTCAACTGAACATTATTGCTAAAAACATTCTTGACTTGGGCTAATAGTCTTTAAGGATATTTAAGATGGCACTGGTATTAAACGAAGAACAACAAATGCTTAAAGAATCCGCTCAGGGTTTTCTGGCTGAGCATGCTCCAGTTTCAGAATTGCGAACACAGCGAGACGCGGGCAATAAGACGGGTTATTCAAGCACTCTATGGCCCCAGATGGTCAACATGGGTTGGGCCGCAATTTTAGTGCCTGAAGAATATGGCGGGTTAGCTTTTGGTCATGTTGGCATGGCGCAAATTGTTGAGCAAAGTGGTCGTACGTTGACCGCATCGCCTCTGTTATCAACAGCGATTCTTGGAGTTACCGCGATTAACTTGGCGGGTAGCGAAGAGCAGAAGACTGAATTATTGGGGGCGATTGCTGGAGGTGAGTTGACAATAGCGCTGGCCGTTGATGAGAAAACTCATCACGATCCGATGCAGATAGCAATGTCGGCAGAGAGAAAGGGCGAGGGTTATGTCATAAATGGTGAGAAACGTTTCGTCGTTGATGGTAGTACGGCAGACATTTTAATAGTGGCTACCCGCACGGCGGGAAGTCCTGGTGACATGAAGGGCATTAGCCTGTTTTTAGTAAACCGTAACACACTTGGGATTAACGTTGACCAGACACAAATGATCGACGGACGTAGCGCTGCAATAGTTACTTTTACTGATGTTGAAGTGGGTTTAGATGCGTTGCTGGGGGAGCAAGATAGGGGTTTTCGTGCACTTTCAGCAACGCTAGATGCTGGTAACGCTCACCTCGCTGCTGAGCTTTTGGGTATTGCGCAAGAAAGTTTTGATCGCACGCTGCAGTATATGAAAGAGCGCAAGCAATTTGGTGCATTAATTGGTTCCTTTCAAGCATTACAGCACCGGGCCGCTCACTGGTGGAGCGAAATTGAGTTATGTAAGTCAGTTGTTCTGAAATCTCTGCAAGCACTTGATGACGGAGATGTAAAGAGCCCGGCGTTAGCGAGTATAGCGAAGGCCAAACTCTGTGAAGTGGCGGAATTATCGACGAACGAGGCGATTCAGATCCACGGTGGTATCGGCATGACTGATGAGTATGAAATTGGGTTTTTCATAAAACGTGCTCGACCTGCCCAGATGCTCTATGGTGATTATAATTATCACGCCAATCGTTTTGCGCTGCTCAGCGGATACTAAATGTAATAAATTAAAGGGTTGCCATTAAGGTGGCCCCTTTTGGGTTTAAACTACCGACAGGTTGAGCGTACTAATATCACAATCTTTAAAATATGAGGAATATATAATGGATTTAGGCATTAGCGATAAGGTTAAACCGATACTCGAAGAAGTAAAAAACTTCATCGACGTTGAAATTCTTCCACTTGAAATGGAATATCACCAAGAAGTAGGTAAAGGTGATCGCTGGATATTTACCGATCGTCAGACTGAAATTCTTGAAACACTCAAGAGCAAAGCTAAATCTAGAAATCTCTGGAACTTTTTCCTTACTCATTGGGAGGGTGGCTATGGTCTTAACACCGTCGAATATGCCTACATAGCGGAAGAGACAGGGCGTTCATTTTTAGCGCCAGAGGTATTTAACTGCGCCGCGCCGGATACGGGCAATATGGAGGTTTTGGCACGCTACTGCAGCGAAGAACAAAAAGAGAAATGGCTTACGCCGCTACTTAATGGTGAAATTCGCTCTGCTTATGCCATGACTGAGCCTGCGGTGGCGTCTTCTGATGCGACCAATATAGCTATGAGTTGTGTTGAAGATGGGGATGAGTGGGTGCTCAATGGAGAGAAAATCTGGATTTCTGGTGCTGGTGACCCGCGCTGTAAGATTCTGATTGTCATGTGTAATACTAACCCTGGTGGGCCGCGACACGCCCAACATTCACAGGTGTTGGTACCGTTTGATACTCCCGGGGTTAAAAATCTGCGTCCCATGACCGTCATGAATATCGATGATGCACCTCATGGTCACATGCATATGCGATTCACCGACGTACGTGTTCCAAAGGAAAACATGATTTTGGGTATGGGCCGTGGCTTTGAAGTTGCCCAAGGGCGTCTAGGGCCTGGCCGAATCCATCACTGCATGCGCTCAATTGGTCTTGCTGAAGCGGCACTTAAACTGCTCTGTGAGCGCGCAGTTAGCCGCGAAGCCTTCGGGCGTCCGTTAGCCAAGCTTGGCGGTAACGTAGATATTATTGCTGATGCTCGTATTAACATCGAAATGACGCGGTTATTATGCCTTAAAGCCGCATGGCTTATGGATAATATGGGCACCGATGCCGCTCAACCTTATATATCGATGATCAAAGTCGCTGCGCCTAATATGTCATTGAAAATCATTGATGAAGCGATGCAGATGCATGGTGGCATTGGTATCTCAAATGATACACCGCTAGCGCATTGGTATGGAGCTCAACGCACTCTACGTTTTGCTGATGGTCCCGATGCGGTTCACCGCATGGTAATTGGCCGTCGAGAGTTGCGTGAATACAATAAATAACGATTCAATAGATTAAGGAAACAGCATGAAAATTAGATATGACGGACAGGTAGCCATTGTTACTGGTGCTGGAAATGGGCTAGGCCGCTCGCATGCACTAGCATTAGCTGAGCGTGGCGCTAAAGTGGTGGTTAACGATCTTGGTGGGGCCGTAGATGGTTCAGGCAGTTCAAGTGACGCCGCACTACAAACGGTACGTTTAATCGAACAAGCTGGCGGCGAAGCCATCAGTAACGACGCTAATGTGGCTGATTTCGCTCAGGTTGAAGCTATGGTGGCTCAAGCTGTAGAGAAATGGGGTCGAGTCGATATCTTGGTCAATAATGCCGGAATACTGCGAGACAAAAGCTTTGTCAAAATGACCATGGCTGATTTTCAGCTAGTGGTTGATGTCCATCTGATGGGCTCGGCTAACTGTACCAAAGCTGTTTGGGAGCTAATGCGTGGGCAGGGCTACGGTCGTGTGGTTATGACTACCTCCTCTAGCGGCATGTACGGCAACTTTGGGCAGGCTAACTATGGCGCTGCCAAAATGGCTGTGGTCGGCTTGATGAATACCCTAGTGCTTGAAGGCGACAAATACGATATTAAGGTTAACTGTCTCTCACCCACAGCTGGCACGCGTATGCTTGACGGCTTGTTGACCGATGAGGCTTCAGCGATCTTAACTGTTGAATCGGTGACAACTGGGCTTTTAACCCTGTGTGATAATGATGCACCTAACCGCACCATATTGTGTGCAGGTGCTGGCGGATATGCGCGCACCCACATTTATGAAACCAACGGCATCTTCCTAGCGCCAGAAGATCAAACCCCAGAAAACGTAAGGGCTAATATGGACTCGATTGAAAACACCGATGATCAAAAAATACTGGTGGGTGGTTTTCAACAAACTGATAAGTTTGTTGCTAAAGCTAGCGCTTACTTTAAAAATAAATAGATGTTCAGGATGAGATTATGAAAGCATTAGTATGTAGCGAACTCGGATCAACCCAAGACTTAACGCTTGAGACTCGTGACGACCTTGAGCCTGCTGCCGGCGAGGTACTTATCGATGTTAAAGCTGCTGGCGTTAACTTCCCCGATATTTTAACGGTTGAGGGAAAGTATCAATTCAAGCCGCCACTGCCTTTTATTCCGGGTACTGAAGTGTCCGGTGTGGTGACTAAGTTAGGTGAAGGCGTGACCACTCGTCAGGTGGGTGATGAAGTGGTTGGTATGGTCCAGACTGGAGCCTTTGCTACTCAGGTTGTTACCTCTGAATATACTACCTTTCCCAAGGGTGACACTATGTCCTTTGATCAAGCGGCAGGGTTTGCGGTTACTTATGGAACATCCTATTACGCGCTTAAGCAAAAGGCGCAACTCAAGCCGGGTGAGACAGTGCTTGTGCTAGGTGCGGCAGGTGGTGTGGGCATAGCAACGATTCAGATAGCTAAAGCGATGGGTGCGACGGTAATTGCTGCAGCCAGTACTGAAGAAAAACTCGACTTCGCATGCGAAGCAGGAGCTGATCTGCGTATTAACTACTCAACCGAAAATCTAAAAGAAAAGGTTAAAGAACTGACCAAAGGGAAGGGCGCAGATATTATTTATGATCCTGTTGGTGGTGATTTCTCAGAGCAGGCATTTCGTGCCATCGCATGGGATGGTCGGTTCTTGGTTATTGGCTTTGCGTCAGGTCCCATTCCTAAAATGCCACTTAACTTAGCATTACTTAAAGGTGCATCTTTGGTTGGCGTTTTTTGGGGTGCATGGTCTGCGCGAGATCCTCGGTCGTCACAGCAGAACTTTAAAGAGCTTGTAGAGATGATTGACGGCGGCAAGTTCACGCCGTTAGTGACTGAAGTTTACTCTCTTGATGACCATAGCTCTGCTTTTGGTTCCATTGGTGAGCGTCGAGCCAAAGGCAAAGTCATACTGTCTATGGGCTAGTTAGAACCTCAGTAACTAGTTCCAAAAAAGCCTGCGAAAGTGGGTTTTTGTGGTCGGGAAGGTCACATAAACACTAAATTTACGCTAATTATAGAGATTTACTCTAATTATGGGATCTAGTCACTGAATAATTAGATATTGACTGCTAGTATAAAAATGACGCTACAAAAAATGTGAGGAAGGTTTATGATTTATGTAACAACGGAAACAATCCCTGGTCGGAATATTATTAGGAGTTTAGGCGTTGTCACAGGCAACGTGGTCCAAGCTAAACACATTGGCCGGGACATTATGGCCGGTCTAAAAAGTATTGTCGGTGGTGAAATACGGGGTTATACCGAAATGCTCAATGAGGCTAGAGATGTTGCTGTTGGGCGTTTGGTCAATAGCGCGAAAGAAAAAGGCGCAGATGCCGTGATAGGCATACGCTTTACGACTAGCGCCATCATGGACGGGTCTTCTGAGATTATGGTTTTTGGCACAGCGGTTAAACTTGGTTAACTTGAATTGCCGTCATTTAACTGAATAAATTATCTAAGCCTATGATTAATAGTCCAAGCCCAGTAGTCCAAATTGTGCAAGCTAGAATATCAGCCACTGTAAACTTAATACGGCTGGCACTGCTGACGCCCACCATCATTGGCACTAAGCTTCGCACCGCGGTAATAAGGCGCCCGCCTGCGACAGATAAAGTTCCGTACTTTGCAATAAAGGCTTCACCTTTTTGAATTTTATCGATTCTTTTCATAGCAAATGGAGTGTGGTGAAACTTGGGCCCAAACCAGCGACCCAGATAAAAACCAAGGTGATCAGAGGTAAAGGCTCCGATGAAAGCGAGAGGGAGTATTTGGGCTAGTGTGGCAATCTGTTCCGCATACAGTACCGTGCTAACGGTTAACAATATTACACCAGAAACAAGCAGTCCGACGCCAGGACATGCTTCAAGAAAGGCGAGTATAGGCACCATTATCCACGCATGGGTTTTGTTGTTATTTAGCCAGTCTAAAATTAGATCGTCAATGAGTGTTGTCCCGCGGGTATATTTGCAAGCCGGTAATAGTAGCAGAAACTTACATCTCTATGAGGCGTAATTCTTAGGTTTGAGTCCGCTCTTTTTATCAAAAAATTGTTTTAATTCTTTAAGATCGGCCTGGGCGTCGGGGGATGGTTTCATAAGTCCCTCAATACCGACGATGCGAACTACACTGTCGACATAGACTACCAGGATGGGGACCTCAGCGGCAGTGGCAACATAATGAAAACCGAGCTTCCACTTTGGATTAGCACTGCGAGTTCCCTCAGGAGTAATTATTAGCACAAACTCGTCGCGGTCGTTGTAAAGGTCGGCTATATAATCTACAAGTGATGAGGCCTGCGATCGATTGACAGGAATCGCGCCGCAGTAACGTAAAAACCACCCAAGAGGTCCAATAAAAAGAGTGCTTTTAATCAAAACACTTGGTTGAAGCCGAAGGACTGACACCGCTAAAACAAATAGAAAGAAGTCCCAATTAGAGGTATGTGGCGCGACAATCAGCACATATTTTTTGTGGTCTTCGGGCAAGGTTCCTGTTACGCGCCAGCGAATTAGTCTTAATATGATCTTGGACACAACACGCAGTAATGGCGTAAGTAGTGGGGTGGAAAAAAGTGTGTAGCGCATAGTTATGCCTCTATTAGACGCGATAATAGTACGAATGCGAGTTAACAAGTGGATTTGTCGGCATCATACACAATTGACCCAAGTGACAAAACTGCAAGTTTTGTGGCTAGTGACTTACTTTAACGAGATGTTTAATGTAACACCATGAATAACCCACATAACTTATCTGCGATCAGCGCTGGCTATTATACTGGGCGCCTGATATTTTAATCTGCGCGAACTCGGGATTTTAAGAGCCTAATAAAGGACTATATAGTGAACGACGCACTAAAGACAGATTATCTAATTATTGGCAGTGGCCTAGTAGGGATGGCCTTTGCAGATACGCTTTTTACAGAGACTGATGCCAATATCATTATTGTCGATCGCTATGCCAAGCCTGGTGGGCACTGGAACATGGCATACCCTTTTGTCACCTTGCATCAACCGTCGGCTTTTTTTGGCGTGAGTTCGAAGGAGCTTAGCCGAGGCGAGGTGGATCATATAGGTCTAAATAAAGGCATGGGTGATCTCGCGACCGGTGCTGAGATATGTGCTTACTTTGATGATGTTATGCGTCAGCGATTTTTGGCCAGTGGTAGAGTCCAGTATTTCCCTATGTGTGAATATGAAGGCGGTGGCCAGTTTACGTCTAAGTTGACGGGTAAAAAGCATACAGTGAGCTATCAGAAATTAGTGGATGCGACTTTCTTGACTATTGCGGTTCCCTCTACGCATACGCCTAACTTCACAATAGCACCAGAAGCTCAATTTATGCCCCTGAATGACCTGCCAAGTATTTCTGAAAAGCCAACTGGCTACGTTGTTATAGGCGGGGGTAAAACAGGCATAGACGCCTGCCTATGGCTGCTTGAGGGCGGCGTTGACCCAGATGATATTACATGGATACGATCTCGTGATGCGTGGCTACTTGATCGTGCCAATACCCAAACAGCAGAGGTATTCTTCGAGAAGTCTGTGGGCTCCTTAGCCGCGCAGTATGAGGCGATTGGTGGTGCTAGCTCTATTGAAGATATGTTTGATCGTCTTGAAGAGGGTGGTTATCTGCTCCGTTTAGATGAGAATGTTCGGCCAACTATGTTTCATGCAGCAACCATAAGTAAGGCTGAAATCACGCAGTTGCAGCGAATTAAGGACATTGTGCGCATGGGGCAGGTCACTGCGATTGAATCAGATCGGATTATATTATCTAAGGGAGAAATTTCAACCACTACAACGCACATTCATGTTGATTGCTCTGCGAGTTTGGAACGGTCTTTTGGCCATAAAGAGCCTAGCCCAATATTTGATGGAAACTGTATTACGCCGCAGATGATACGTGCCTATCAGCCAGCTTTTAGCGCATCAATGGCAGCTTACGTTGAGATTAATTACGATACTGAAGCTGAGAAGAACCGCCTTTGCTCTTTGGTGCCGCTGCCAAACAATGATGTGGATTTTATACCTATGACCTTGGCTATGATGATGAATCAATTCAATTGGTTTCAGGATAAGCCCCTGCGCCATTGGATCCGAGAAAATCGGCTTGATGGTTTTACTAAGCTTATCAGTGGTATTGATGAAAATGATCAAGGAAAAATGAAAATTATGCAACGTATTCAAAACAACGCAATGCCAGCCATCGCTAAACTACAGCAGTTTAATGTTGAACTGGTCCAAGGAGCTTAAGCATGAGTGAATTTCAAACATTTAAAAAAGATTTGACTAAAACCAGGTTGGTTGAGACAGATGAGGACGCTGTGCGAAATGGTTTAGGCAATGGACAGATTCTAGTGCGTGTTGAGCGCTTTGCCTTTACCGCTAATAATGTCACCTATGGTGCGGCGGGAGATACCATTGGCTATTGGAAGTTCTTTCCAGCGGCGAACAATGAAAGTGGTGACTGGGGTTGTCTGCCTGTCTGGGGTTTCGCTGAGGTTATTGAGTCAAATGTAGATGGGTTAGAGATCGGCGAGCGTCTTTATGGTTATTACCCTCCATCAGATTTCTTAGTGATGTCGCCGACAAAGATTTCCCCGCAGCGTTTTGTTGATGGTGCATTACATCGCGCCGAGCTTCCTGCGGTGTACAACAATTATCAACGAATATCTGGCGAAACGGACTACGATAGCGCGATGGATAACCTTCGTTCGTTGCTGTTCCCATTGCATGTCACTTCATTTTGTTTGTGCGATGCACTTCAGGAAGCGGAATATCATGGGGCTTCTCAGATCATCACCGTAAGTGCATCTAGTAAAACTGCTATTGGTCTAGCTCAAGGGTTGGCCAAAGAAGAGGGCGCACCTAAGATCGTTGGCTTGACCTCGCGCAGCAATGTCGATTTTGTTGATAGCCTTGGCTGTTATGATCAAATTATCTGTTATGACGAACTCAGTGAGTTAGATGCCAGTATGGCGAGTGTTATGGTTGATATGGCGGGTAACCGCGCTGTTTTAGGCGCCGTGCATGGTGCCTTAGGCGATAACATGCTCAATTGTATCAGTGTCGGTATGACTCACTGGGGAACCTTGTCTGACAATGATCCCCAGTCAGTGCAAATGATTAGAGAGAGGACGTCTTTTTTCTTTGCTCCGGCACATATCCAGAAACGCATGGCGGACTGGGGTATAGAGGGCTATAACGCACGTGCGAGTGCCTTTATGTCTGCACGAATACAAGAAAGTCTGTCGTGGATGCAGGTAGAGGAAATATTCGGAATGGAAGCCTTTAGCGGTATCTATGATCAGATGGTTGTTGGAAATATAAATCCTAACGAAGGCATTGTTGTGGTTGCCTGATCGATAGTAGATAGGCTGTCCAACGGGTCCTCTAAGGGCTTGTGAATTGGTTATTTCCGCAAGACGGACTACCAACTGCGTCTTAAACAGGGCAAAATGACTGTCTTATAGAATGAATAGGATGGCTGTAATGATGCGTTTGATTATCGGTATGTCTGGGTCAAGTGGTGTGATCTATGGGATAAGAATACTTGAGATGCTAGCGAGCAATTCTGAGATTGAGACCCATTTGGTTATGAGTCAAGCCGCACGAATGAATGTCGGTATCGAAACTGACTGGAAGGCGGAAGATGTTGAGGCGCTGGCGGACGTTGTCCATAACAATAAAAATATAGGTGCAAGTATTGCCAGCGGCTCCTTTAAGACCGCAGGTATGGTAGTAGTGCCGTGCTCCATGAAAACGCTGTCAGGTATCGCTAGCTCTTATGCTGACAATCTACTTATTCGTGCTGCTGATGTTGTGTTAAAGGAGCGTCGCAAGTTAGTGATTGTCCCCAGAGAATCTCCTCTGCACACAGGCCATTGCGAGTTGATGTTAAAAGCGAGTCAAATCGGGGCTATTATTTGCCCGCCATCACCGGCATTTTATTCAAAGCCCGAAAGCGTAGATGATATTATTAATCATTCAGCCGCTCGAATATTGGACTTATTTGATATCGAGTCAGAAAGCCTAAAACGCTGGCAGGGTAATGTCTAAAGATTTTAGCAAGCTACATAAATTTTTGCAGGATGAAACGGTCCTCACTATTTCAACGAGTGATTCTAATAGTCCTTGGAGCGCGCCAGTACTCTACGTGGCAGATACCTCCTTGAGCCCATTCGTCTTATATTTTCTGTCATCCTCTAATAGTCGCCACATTAAGGGTTTACCTCATGACGGCGTTGTTGCTGCTTCGATTTACTCGGATTACCGTGGCAATTGGCAGTCAATTTGTGGGGCGCAGATGAGTGTATCTATTAGAATTTTGCCTGACGGACAGGAGTCTGTCGCCCAAGACCTTTATTTTTCTCGATTTCCAGAGATTAAAAGCTTAATCGATAGTCCTCAAAGCGATCAAGAAAGGCTTATCGGTGCTGCTTTTGGCAAGAGCTCCTTTTATCGGGTCGAACCTTTATTTGCTCGATTCACCAATAATGGCGATAGCTTCGCTGGCCGCACAGAGTGGCATTTTGCCTAACTTTACTCAGTTAAATTAAACAGCTGCGTATTTCCTCCCCGTGCAACCAAGTTTTCGGTGCGTGTTCGCTCGCTTAAAAACCATAATAGCCACTGATAGTGGTACCCCTGACTACTTTTAGGCCATTCAATTAAAGGGATAATGCTGCCGTTACGTGTGGCCATAGCCTGTCGCAGTGATTGACTGTCAGTCTGCGCAGTATTGGCTATTACTCCAGAAATATCAGGGTGCCGAATAAGGTCTACTGATTCATCAAGGCTAGTTAAGGTGACTAGATGTTTTGGCAGGCCCTTTTTAACGCAGGCATTTATAATGCTGGTCAGCTTTATTGCTAGACTTTCATGAGCGGCAATAATGACGGGGCAACCACAGAGTAATGCACATCCGATTTGTTGAAGAGCATTTTTAAATGGATCACGGTGCCTTATCAGCAGGAGCATTATCCCACGGCCATGAACCGATAGTTGGTTGGCTTCGCCAGTTGGGCCAGGTAATTCGATAGGTGTGTCGATCTTTTGGAGCACAAGGGCCTCAATCTCGGTAGCAAGTAAAATAGATTTATGGGGTCTCGATAAAATATTGATTCGTTCCTCTATTGAGGTGCTTTGCCACTGCTGAATCGTCTTTGATGCGCGAGAAACCTGATCTGTAATATCTTTGTCTTTGGCTTTTTCGGTCAGATTAAAGATGACACTTCCATTATTTAGCATTAATTCTTTCTCATGCACTACGGAAGAGAAGCGCAAAAGATAGTTGGGCCCACCGGCTTTGGGGCCGGTACCTGAAAGCCCTCGCCCACCAAATGGATTGACACCAACGACGGCCCCGACCATGTCACGGTTGATATAAACATTACCCGCGATGGTGTTTCTAAACACGGTGTCCGCAAAAGCTTCAATACGACTGTGAACTCCTAAAGTAAGTCCATAGCCGGTATCATTAATCTGTTTTATGACGTCCTCAAGTTTATCTGCAGCATAGCGAATGACATGCAGTACTGGCCCGAATACTTCTTCACTAAGCTGATTTAGTGAATCTATTTCAAAGACATGAGGTGCGACAAAACTACCATTAGTGCAAGCTTCGCTTAGCTCAACCTTGGTGATTAAGCTAGCCTCGCGTGTCATGCGATCAATATGAGCGTCAAGGGTTTGCTTTGCGCCCATGTCGATCACCGGGCCTAAGTCAGTGTCTAGCTGTTTTGGGTTGCCGGCTTTTATTGAGGCCATGGCGCCAGATAGCATCTCCAACACGTGGTCGGCAATATCCTGCTGTACGAACAGAACGCGAAGAGCAGAGCAACGTTGTCCTGCGCTTAAAAATGCAGAACTGATAACATCATCAACTACCTGTTCAGGCAGAGCAGTTGAATCGACTATCATGCAGTTTTGACCGCCCGTTTCGGCGATCAAGGGTATGGGCCTCCCTGAGCGGCTAGCTAACTGACGGTTAATAGCTAAGGCTGTCGCGGTTGATCCTGTGAATGCAATACCTGCGATACGTGGGTCTTTAATCAGTAGCTTGCCTATTTTGGAGCCACCACCTAAAAGTAACTGTAATGCCTGTCGAGGTACGCCAGCGCTGTGAAACAGCTTGATAGCATAGGATGCTACAGCAGGTGTTTGCATGGCGGGTTTGGCGATTACAGCGTTGCCTGCGACTAAGCCTGCGGCAATTTGGCCCACAAAAATGGCCAGCGGGAAATTCCATGGGCTGATGCATAAGAACACGCCTTGGCCTTGCAGTTTTAATGATGAATCGAGGTCCAACTGACGGGCTTGGATTGCATAGTACCGGCAAAAATCAATCGCTTCTCGAACTTCGGATAAACCATCATTAAGAGTTCGTCCGGCTTCGTTTGCGATGATAGTGATCAGGTCTGCACAGTCGCGCTCCATGTAATTGGCAACTTTGTCTAAGATGTTTGCACGATAAAGAGGCCCCTTGCTATTCCAGTCAGGCTGTGCAGAGTAGGCAGATTCTAGTGCGTGCAAAATATCGTCTTGGCTGGCTGCACTGAAATGGCCAATAACGTGTAAATGATCCGCAGGGTTGAAATACTCTTTGAGCTCATGACCGATACATTTGCCATTAACAATGGATTGTGCAGCTAGTAAATCCTTTGAGAAGTGCTCTACATGATTTAGCAATATCTGAGTCTCATGTACAGAATCTAAGTCTATACCTCGCGCGTTTTTACGCATTTCGCCGACGGCTTCGAAAATCTTTCCGGGGATTGGTATCTCTTTATGTTGGTATGGAAATGTACTTGTCACTTCTGTTCGGGTGTCGTTGAGCAGCTCTTCAACGGGTGTTTGCTTATCCAGAAATCGATTAACGAAAGAGCTGTTAGCACCATTCTCAAGCAGTCGACGAACAAGGTAAGGCAGCAAGTCTTTATGGGTTCCAATAGGGGCATAGACTCTAACCTGAAATGGTCTGTCAGGATGCTGTTTTTGTAGTTGGGGGTACAGACTATGAGCCATGCCGTGTAATCTTTGAAATTCAAACTCACGATCACCTACTAATGCCAATATCATGGACGCTGTGTAGGCATTATGCGTGGCAAATTGAGGGAATATTAATTGTGGTGCATTTAGTAATAGTTCAGCGCAGTGCTGATAGCACAGGTCGGTGTTGGATTTTCGTGTGAATACAGGATAGCTTTCAAGCCCTAGCTCTTGGGCGTGTTTAATTTCCGCATCCCAATAGGCGCCTTTAACCAAACGAACCATTAATCGTCGTTTGCTTTGCTTGGCAACGGCAATGAGCCATTGTGTAGTGTATGGCGCTCGTTTTTGGTAGGCTTGTAGTACAAAGCCAAGGCCTTGCCAGCCTGCTAAGTCGGGGTCATTGGCTAGAGCCTCAAAGATATCCAAAGAAATGTCTAAACGATATGATTCTTCTGCATCAATAGAAAGGCCAATATTGTGGTCTTTGGCTTGTTGGCAGAGTTGTTTGATGCGCGGTAACAGTTCATTCATCACCAATGAGTGTTGAGCGAAATAGTATCGTGGATGAAGGGCAGAAAGCTTTACTGAGATGCCGTTTGCCTGATAAATGTCTGATTGATCGCCCTTGCAATTTTGACGTGCGGCACCGATCTCATCAATGGCTTGTCTATAGGCCCGCAAGTAGTTGCGAGCGTCATCATTAGTGCGAGCACCTTCACCAAGCATATCGAATGAGAATAGAGAGTCACTGTTGTTTTTTTTCTGCCCTTTTCTAATACCTTCAACGATAGTACGACCCAGGACATATTGCCCTCCCATAATACGCATTGCTTGCATCACGGCCGCACGAATAGCGGGTTCGCCCATGGTTGCTGTGAGCCGCTTTATCCAGCTATCTGGGTGTTGAGTAATATCGGTATCTAAGCTGACTAAGTGCCCCGTCAACATGAGCCCCCACGTAGATGCGTTGACGAATAAAGAGTCTGACTGACCCCGATGATCGCTCCACTTTCCTGATCGAATTTTTTCGGCGATTAGGCGGTCTGCCGTAAGCCCATCAGGGACGCGTAATAGGGCCTCGGCTAAACACATTAACGCAACGCCTTCGCCGTTAGATAGACCAAATTGGAGTAGAAACGCATCGAGGGTTCCGCCACTAGCTTTACTCGCCCTGCAGTCGGTAACGAGTTGCCGGGCAGATTTAAGAATGCCGTCTCTGGCCGTTTGCGATAGAGGGTTGCGATGAATAAGTTGACTCATCATTTGGTGTTCATCGATATGGGCGGTTTTCTGTATGTGTTGTCGCAATTGAATTTGGTTCACTGAGTGCCCTAACCAAGGTTAAATTTATTATTCTGTATTTTGATGTAAATGATTTAGAATATGGCTCCAAAAATGTTATTTTTGCCATATTTAATATCGCTAAATTCATTTTTATAGATTATTGTGCTTTAGAGGTTTGGTTAAAAAGACATCATTTAGCGACGGTAATAGTCATGAAGCTTATGCGGCATTAAACAAAGAGGTGGCAATGAAAAATATAACGGGACTTGACCTGATAGATAAACGAATTCTAACGGTACTGCAAGGTAACGGGCGAATTTCTAATGTAGAACTTTCACGTCAAGTCAATTTGACACCAACGCCCTGTCTGGAGAGAGTAAAAAGATTGGAGAAAGAAGGGTTTATAACCGATTATGTGGCTCTAATTGATCCGGTGAAGGTTAATTCTAGTCTCTGTGCTTATATCGAGATTCAGTTGGTAAGTTCAACCACTGATGCTTTTAAGCGTTTCAATCAACAGATGATTGATCTTCCAGAGGTGCAAGAGTGCCAGATGGTGGCCGGAGGCTTTGATTATTTGATTAAGATACGAGTGGCTGATATGCAACATTATCAACGGTTTTTAGGCGAGAAACTTGCCTCAATCAGCGATATAAGCCAGACCCATACCTACGTTGTTATTCAAGATGTTAAGTCCGAAACTGCTATCCAGATTAACCGCTAGTTACTATATATCCGCGGCACCCGAGAAGGTATGCGTGTCAACAGTTCATAACCGATCGTGTTGCAGTGTTCAGCAATCTCATTAACCGGAAGTTCAGGCCCCCAAAGAATGACTTTGTCTCCGATAGATACAAGATCTAGGTCGGTGACATCGACGGTAATCATATCCATCGAAACTCGTCCCACCAGAGGGCAACGCACTCCATTAACCAGTACGGGTGTTCCATTGGGCGCCTGACGTGGATAACCATCACCGTAACCAACGGTAATCGTGGCGATGATTGAGTTTCGATCTGCCGTCCAGTTAGCGGTGTAGCCGACTGATTCGCCAGAAGCAATACGACGAATAGAAATCACAGCTGACTGCAAAGACATAACGGGTTGAAGTTTGTTGGCGTTCTCTTGCCCCTCTGAAAAAGGTGAGTTTCCATAGAGCATATAGCCAGGTCTTTGCCAGTCACGATGAGTTTTCGGCCAAGCTAGAATTGCTGCAGAGTTACCCAGAGATTTAGCAATAACATCGTTAGTCGCATCGGCCATGGATGCGGTACATTGATCAAAAATCACTACTTGCCTTTCTGTTGCGCTGCTACCCAAATCATCTGCACAAGCGAAGTGAGAGGCCGCCACAATAGGTTTAGCGACATTGTCGGTATTACTAAGCGCAAGATAGGCTTGGGTGGCCTCATGAGGCTCAAATCCGAGTCTATGCATGCCCGTGTCAATGCCGAGCCACACACTCACTGGGCGAGAGATAGACGCATTTAGGATGGCATCCTTTTGCGCTGAGTTCTCAACCATCAGTATGAAGTTATTATCAGCGGCGACCCCTACTTCATCACAAGAGAACGTACCTTCAAGTAACAAGATAGGCTGCTTAATGCCTGCCTCTCGGAGTACCAAAGCTTCATCAATTGACGCAACACCAAATGCTGGAGCAGATTCTGACAACGCACGGCTTACCTCTATCATGCCATGCCCGTACGCGTTAGCCTTGACCATAGGAATAGTGCTTGCGCCTGGTGTTAAAGATTGTGCTAAGGCAAAATTAGCCCTTAGAGCTTTTAGGTCAATAACAGCGACAGTAGGTCTTGACATGATAGTGTGTACCGCTAGTAATTAAACTTATGGGCGGAAAAAAGCCGTTGAGCAGCCAGCCAAATATCGCCGACCTTGCCGTCACCAACGGGGCTTCCATCCACTTCAATAACCGCACCGATCTCTTTAGTGGAGCTGCTAATCCAGACTTCATCGGCGTTAAGCACCTCTTGCTTGCTAACGATTCGCTCTTCAACTGGGATTGAGCCATCTTTACGCAGGATATCGAGTAGCATGTGGCGCGTAATGCCGGGTAAAAGCTGATTATCCAGAGGAGGTGTAATAAGTGTCCCATTTTTAACGATAAAGGCATTGCATGAGCTAGCCTCAGTGAGCTCATTGTTCGCGTTAAACAATAAGGTTTCATCATGGCCTTGATCGTATCCTTGCTGAAAGTGCAGAACATTGCCTAGTAATGCAGTCGATTTGATATGGCAACGCTGCCATCGGAGGTCTTCAGCAATTGATACCTTGTAGCCTTTAGCAACCGCTTTGTCTGCCACGGGAGGCTCGGGAATTTCAAAGGTGAACCCAAAGACGGTTGGCTCAACCTCTGCGGGGAAAGCATGGTATCGCTTAGTATCAGCTCCTCGACTAACCTGTAAGTAAATGCCTAAGTTACTGTTACCGTTTTTATCAGCAAGGTCTTCACAAAGCATTTTCCATTGCTGATCGGACCAGTCCATGTTCAAGCCAATGCCTTTGAACCCATCGTTCATACGATCAATATGAGGGCCAAAGCCTAACAAGCGGCCTTGATAGGAGGGGATAACTTCATAAATGCTATCACCGAAAAGAAAACCACGGTCTAGTGGCGAAATCTTTGCCTCTGACATGGGCATATATGAACCATTTAAAAAAACAATACTCATGGGCGACCTTACTTTTATATGCACTAAAAGAGCGCTGGGTTAATCGGCGGCTTTACTTATTGCCGACCAAAAATAGTACCAGTTAGTGCAGTTTTAGACAAAGACAATTGATTTTTAAATTACGCTAATCAGGTTAGATTGCAGGAAAATTTCTCATACAAGTAGCATTTCAAGTGAAAATATCTGGCAGGCAGTTAAAACCCTGCTATCTTTCTTAGTTCGGTTACCAGCCGTTGACTTACATCTGAATCGACACCGTCCTCTGTTAAGGTATTTTCACCGGTCACACCATCGACGCTGCCACCGTCTGAAAGCATCTGCAGCACTGACTTGTTATTCCAGTCAGAGAGTATGTCTTGACCGCTGATTGTAGATAGTAGCGCGGCTAAGCCATGGGCTGCCCAGTTGGAGATGTCTGCAAGAAGCAGCTCGTCACATTCAGTTGTTGCAGCGTGAATATCAAGTTGTTCTAAGGCTTCCGTAATGTTTCCCATGCCGATTTCGTTACCTCCATCACCTATGGCGATAGTGGGGCAGGTGGCTAGTGACAAAAAGCTATCATAATCGGCACAGTACTCTGAAATATCTATACCACGCATATTGTAGTATCGACCATCATTAGATTGCCCTGGGCGTTCGATTGAAATAACTAGGGCAGGTTGGTACTGATCGAGAGCTTTCTGGGCTTGATTTTGACCGTCTTCATTTATTTTTATCTCTAGAGTCTGAAAGTCTGTGTTTAACAAAGTACATAATGGAGCCTCACAGACTAAGACTGGAGAGCCACCAATAGCCTTTATCGCCTTATACAGTGCGATTGCACCAAGTGGACCATCGGTTTCAAAGCTACCATTTACAGGGAAACCCGTGCCGATTAGTATCTTACCTTGGGCATTATGGATCAGTTGAGCAGCTCTTAAGTATGATCCGTCTTGGATGGCTGATGACACTGTCTTCATGCCCCTAGGGTTACTAGCGACTAACAGATCTTCTATTGCTTTGGACAGAGCATCTAGGTTTACAGTAGCCTTACCTTGTTGAAAATTAATCGCAGCAAGATGTTTTAGATTATGTGCCTGCTCGATACTCACCTCTTCGAAGCAAACAACGGCTTCTGGACCAAGTTGCGCTAATTTGTCGAGGTCCAAAGACAGTACAGAGCCTATTTTAGGGTATCCACCAATGGTTTGGCGGTCATTGAGTAGGATTATCGGTTGGCCATCAGGCGGCACTTGAATGGCGCCCTGGCAAATACCTTCAGACAGAATGCCATCAATAGAGGGCTTAATATCGGGCCCTAATAGTCTAAAGCCCATTCTATCGTTACGTTCTGAAATGCGGTATTTCCCGTGAAAAAACTGTTTTGTCTGCTGCTCTGTAAAGTAATCTTGCTGGTACCCCAAGATTACTCTCAAGCAAGTCGATTCGGGCGTTATTGTTAGGTGCTTGGGTTGTTGTTCCCTCGCCACAAAGTATGGAACGTATAATGGAGTTTCAGAACAGGATATTAGGTCACCACTAGCAAGGGGCGTACCGTCACCCGCTAAGCCACCCACAGCCTCTCTGGTAACCGTGGAGCAACTGCCAAATGTTGGCTCTATCTCAAAGCCACCGATGACGGCTAGGTAGCAACGTATACCCACCTTGGCGTAGCCCAGCTCGATGCGATCTCCGGTCTTGATTCGATGAACCGTCCAACAATTTACTTGGATTTTGTTGATGCTAAGATCAATCATGGCGCCAGTGACCGCGAAAGAGGTATCTATCATTGATTCTAGTACAAGGCCGCCTATGGCCACCTCAATAGTGGGCGTGTTGATAGGGTTTGAACATAGCTTGTTGGCCCAGCGAAAAGAATGACGATCTAAGGGGCCTCCTACTGTAAGACCTATGTGATGTTTACCGAAACGACCCTCATCCTGAATCAAGCTATGGACGCCTGGCTGTATGACTCTTAGTCCAGTCACTTAAGCTCTCCCAGAATATCCAGCTTGCCACCAAGATCAATGAAATCTTGTTTGCTAATGGCCTTAAAACTAACCCTATCGCCCGTCGATACAGGCATGATCGGGTCCGCTTTTGCGTCGAACATGGGTGTAGGGCAAAGGCCAATTAGGTTCCACCCGCCGGGTGATTCAGCAGGATAAACCGCCGTTTGACGATCGGCAATTGCCACTGCTCCACGAGGCACTTTAAGCCTCGGGGTAGCCAGCCTAGATGCCGCTATGCGTTCGTCAACCTCTCCTAGATACGCAAATCCTGGAGCAAAACCAATAGCATAAACCCGATATTCCGTAGATTGATGGATGTCTATTACTTGATCAGTTGTTAAGCCTGCGTTTTCTGCTAAGGCAGCTAAGTCTGGCCCTGTTTCAAGGCTGTAATAGACAGGGAGAGTAATGAGGTTCTCAGTATGATTAGTGGGCGTCGCAGTAGATTGGTTGAATGTCTCAGTTGCAGCGGCACGAATGACTTTAGATACAGCAAAGTGATCGGTAAGTAGGTCATCGTAGATGACTAAAATAGAGGCATAAGAGGCTACTAGATCAATGAGTTTAGGGCCCAGCGCAAGACGAATGCCCAAGGAACAAGCTTGTATCTGAGCTGCCACTGCGGCGTCACCATGATCAGAAAAATACACTATAAGCGCATTTTCTCCGGCGACCGATATCTTGATTGATTGATTTGTCATTGTTGACCTATCATCGCAGCAACTGGCGAACTTCTTCTATGGCTGCCACGCCATCTACATTGTCCCCATGAACACAGACTGAATCTGCTTGAATGGATAGCCTATGGCCGCTAATGGTGGTGATGGTGCCACTTTCGTTCAGTTGAGCGACCTGTTCTAACATCATTTCGCGGCTATGCACGGCGCCAGGCAGCTTTCTACTCAATAACGACCCATTATCGGCATAGCAACGATCAGCAAAAGCTTCAAAGATAACCTCTAAATCGAAAGCTTTAGCTTCTCTTCGGTGAGTCTCCGCATCTGGGGTCGCTTGCAACATAAATGCTAAGGGCTGGGGAGATGAGCTGACAGCTTGCATGACAGCACTACGAATATGGCCGTTCGCCATCATATCGTTATAAAGCGCGCCATGAGGTTTCACATAGGAAACTGAAATACCTACCTCGATTGCAATCTGGGTTAACTCTGCAATCTGCGACTGTACTATTGCGATCAGTGCGTCGCTAGGCAGTGGCATTGAACGACGTCCAAAACCTTCTCTATCTGGATAGCTAGGGTGGGCGCCAACTCGAACGCCATTCTCTTTGGCTAGAAGCAGTGTCGCTCTCATCATTTCTGCATCACCCGCATGGAGACCGCAAGCAATATTGGCTTGATCGATATGAGGCATAACCAGAGCGTCGACATCCATGACATCAGGATGGGTGCTTTCACCTAGATCACAATTTAACATTAGAGACATAAGAGTATCCTAACTAAAGTCTGGGCCCGTTCAATTAGCGCTGATCAAAAGAGCTATTAAGTAGATCTGTTACGAGCATACAGCCGGGGCTGTGAGTGATGCAAAAAGGCAGTTTCGCTTGCTCCAGCGCAACCTGAGGCGTTACTCCACAGGCCCAAAACACAGGTTGTTCATTATTATTAATGGTCACCGCATCCCCATAATCAGGCCTATTAATATCTTTTATACCTATTGCGGCCGGATCACCAAAATGGATTGGGGCGCCGTGTACCGATGGGAATCGCCCCGTTACTTGTATGGCTTCCTGAGTATCTTCGTCGTTGAAAGGGCGCATGCTAACCACCATTTTTCCCTTAAAGGGTCCAGCGGGAGTGCAGTCAATGTTAGTTCGATACATGGGGACATTTCGATTTTGGCTAACATTGCGCACTTCTAAGCCTTCTGCAATCAGGGCGTCCTCAAAGGAAAATGAACAGCCTATTAAGAAAGCAACTAAATTGCCGTTCCATAAAGCTGAAATATCAGAGATTTCACGCGTTAACTGGCCATTTTCGAATAATCTGTAACTCGATATATCGGTGCGAACATCAAGGTCTTGACCTAATTCGGCAAGATGTGGGTCGCCGACCTTGGACACAGCAATAAGTGGGCATGGTTTTGGGTTGGCTCGACAAAAGAGCGTAAAGTCCTCAGCCCACGCCTCAGGTAATATCACCATATTGCACTGAACGTACCCCTTGCAGAATCCCGATGTCGCGCCGATATGATCGTTATTGCGGATCAACCTACGAAGATTTACTGGGGTGAGATTGTTAGGCATATTATTTGGACCTTTTGCATTTAGCTGTCTTTAAATGCGTGCTCCGTGAGAAAGTTAACCGTATCTTTCAGGGCAATATGTTGATTCTCAGTGGCTCTACGATGCCGGTATTCTACTGACCCAGCCTCTAGGCCTCTATCACCTACAACGATTCTATGGGGAATGCCAATGAGTTCGACGTTGGCAAGCATACCGCCCAGCCTAGCCTTAACTTCGTCCATAAAGAGAACCTCGTAACCTAATTCCGTTAATTGGTTATAGAGAGTCTCGCAGGCTTCTTTGACAGTATTAGATTTATGCATATTGATCGGCACAATAGCAATCTGGAATGGGGCTATAGATTCGGGCCAGATTATGCCGTTTTCATCGTTATTTTGCTCAATAGCAGCGGCTACTATTCGGCTAACGCCAATACCGTAGCAGCCCATACTCATATACTGTTCTTTACCGTTCTCATCTAATACAGTCGCCTTCATGGCTTCGCTATATTTTGTGCCTAGCTGGAATATGTGACCTACTTCGATGCCGCGCTTTATTTCTAAAACCCCCTTGCCATCGGGGCTTACATCGCCGGCTACAACATTACGAATGTCAGCAACGACATAGTCTGCAGTATCTCGCTTCCAGTTGGCCCCGGTAAAATGGTGACCATCGCGATTTGCGCCGCAGGCGAAGTCACTGAGTACTGCGGCACTTGGGTCTACCACTAAAGGCAGGGCGAGATTGACGGGCCCGATCGACCCTGGAGAGCATTTGAGAGCCTTCTTGATTTGTTCTTCCGTAGCGAAACTAATCGGTGTCTTAAGCCCTAAAACCCCTTGAGCTTTAACTTCATTAAGCTCGTGGTCGCCACGTAACATTAGCCCGTAGAGCTGGGTCTTACCCATGTCATCTTCGGTACTTATGATAAGAGATTTCAGCGTCTTCTCGGGCTCAACCTCTAAGAGCTGACAAAGGTCAGCAATGGTATGGACCCCAGGTGTTGGGATTTCAGTCAGGTCTAATTGTGGGCTAGGAGCAACTCCCGCTGGGGCTAGTGCTTCTGCTTTCTCTATATTAGCGGCATAGTCACCCTCACTTGAAAATACAATCGCATCTTCTCCGGACTCAGCAAGAACGTGAAACTCATGGGAATGGCTGCCACCAATGCTGCCGGTATCTGCTAGTACCGCGCGGAAAGTAAGACCAGCACGCTCGAAGATAGTGGTATAGGTTTTATGCATTACATCGTATGTTTCTTGCAGAGACGTCGCATTGCTATGGAAAGAGTAGGCATCTTTCATACAAAATTCCCGGGTGCGCATCACGCCAAAACGAGGCCGTCTCTCATCACGAAACTTAGTTTGTATTTGATAGAAATTGGCCGGTAATTGTTTGTAACTGCTAATCTCGTTTCTAATAATATCGGTGATCACTTCTTCGTGAGTAGGGCCAAGGCAAAACTCACGGTCATGTCGATCTTTGATTCGCAGCAATTCTGGTCCAAATTGGCCCCAGCGGCCAGATTCAGCCCATAGGTCAGCGGGCTGCACTACTGGCATCAGCATTTCCAGGGCTCCGGATCGGTCCATTTCTTGCCGGACGATAGCCTCAACTTTTCTAAATACTCTCAAGCCGAGCGGCATCCACGAGTAGAGGCCAGATGCTACTTTACGAATCATGCCGGCACGGAGCATTAGCTGATGGCTAATGACTTCAGCATCAGCGGGGGAATCTTTCTTAGTTGTTATTAAATATTGACTGGCGCGCATGGTTTCTCTTAAATATTGACTGGTGACTAATGATACCATTTTACGATGCAGGATCGTCGCGGTATACAGTAAAGCTGTTTAAGGATGCAAAATGTTTGAATTACACCCAACACTTGAGTCAGATACGGTAAAAATAGGGGAATTACCACTATCCTTGTTGCTACTCAGTAAAGATGCAAACTATCCTTGGCTGATATTAGTGCCAAAACGACATGGAATCGAGGAGTTGTATCAGCTATCAGCTGATGATCGCCATCAGTTAATGAAAGAATCTGATTGCTTATCAAAGGCGCTCGTCAGTCTGTTTAGTCCCGACAAGCTCAATATTGCAGCCATTGGCAATATGGTGCCTCAACTGCACATACACCATGTGTGCAGGTTCCGTACCGACGTATGCTGGCCAAAGCCAGTGTGGGGTCAGGTTCCCGCGACTGCGTACACGCATGCAGACGTTACAGCTATTATCTCCGGTGTGAGCGGCCAGCTGATATCCTGCGGCTTAACCAGTAGCTAGATAGCGCAGGTCGGGTGAGGTGGATAAAAAAAAGGGCTTTATCTTGAAATAAAGCCCTTAGATTGCGCTCTTATAATTGTATATCTAGCCATATCCTTTGGGCCCTTCAAAGCATGCACTTTGACGACAGTTTTGGCTGGTTTAGATCTGAATTGAATCGTTTTACCCGTGAAAGGATTGATCCCGATATAGGCTCCTTTGGCCTCTTTCTTGGTCGTATCTATTTTAATGAGTCCAGCGAGAATGAGCTTTCCCGATATTATGTGTGTGTATATAATCTGGTTGGTTACCATTCTCACAGAGGCACTGCTGATGTATACTTCGCCGCGCTTTTATAGGGCTTATTAGTCCGGATAGGAATTAACCGATGACAAATTAGGAACTCAGGTTATGCCGATTTATGAATATCTCTGTCAATCATGTGGGCACAAGATGGAGGCTCTGCAAAAAATGAGTGATGAGCCGTTGGTTAACTGTCCTAATTGTTGCGAGTCTGAACTAAAAAAACAGATATCTGCAGCGGGATTTAGGCTCAGCGGGACCGGATGGTACGAGACTGATTTCAAAAGTGGCAAGAAGAAAAACATAAGTGGCGAACAGTCGCCAGACTCAGGCAGGTCGCCTGCAGCGGGAGCAAACGATAAAAGCGGTGCTGATAAGAGTAGTGCCACGTCAAGCGTAACCTCTGGTTCGCAATAAACTTTTACTAGCAGGAATAAAATACTAATGGATCGATCAACCTATTGCGGATTAGTGAGAAGCTCTCACATTGACGAAGAGATAACCCTCAGTGGCTGGGTAGATCGCCGTCGCGATCATGGTGGTGTTATCTTCCTTGATTTACGTGACCGTGAGGGGATCGTTCAGGTTGTTTTTGACTCTGATGCTGGAGAGTTTTTTGATCTTGCGGATAGTGTTCGATCGGAATATGTACTCAAAGTTACCGGTAAGGTCCGTTCAAGGAGTGATGCAACGGTAAATAAAAACATGCCCACGGGTGAAATAGAGGTTTACGGGACTATTCTAGAGATTCTTAATAGCGCCCAAACTCCTCCTTTTCAGTTGGATGACCATGTCACGGTCGGGGAAGATGTGCGGCTCAAATATCGTTATATGGACTTGCGCCGTACGGAAATGCAAAACAGTTTGCGCTTCCGCTCTAAGATAACCTCATCGATTCGTAACTATTTGGTTGACGATGGGTTTTTAGATATTGAAACGCCTATTATGACGAGAGCAACACCTGAAGGGGCTCGAGACTATTTAATTCCCTCGCGTACTCACGCGGGCCAATTCTTCGCGATGCCCCAGTCACCGCAGCTTTTCAAGCAAATGTTAATGGTGGCTGGTTTCGATCGTTATTATCAGATCGCTAAGTGTTTCCGTGATGAAGATCTTAGAGCAGACCGTCAGCCGGAATTCACGCAAATTGATATCGAAGCTTCGTTTGTTGATGAAGAAGACATTATGTCTACCACTGAGACCATGATCACTCAGATTTTCGCTGAGCATATGGGTGTTAAATTCCAGTCTTTTCCACGCATGACTTACGCAGAGGCGATGGATCGGTTCGGATCAGACAAACCCGACTTACGCATCCCTTTAGAGTTGGTTGAAATTAAAGATTTGTTAAAAGATATTGAATTTAAGGTATTTGCTGGTCCAGCTAACGATCCAGCATGCAGGGTAACGGCATTAAAGGTGCCCGGTGGATCTGAAATATCGCGTAGACAAATAGATGATTACACTAAATTTGTCAGTATTTATGGTGCTAAAGGCCTAGCTTGGATAAAAGTTAATGCCATTGAAGATGGCATTGCCGGTTTGCAGTCACCGATTATTAAGTTTCTTGGTAATGATGTGACCTTAGGCATCATGGAGCGCCTGGGGGCTAAAAATGGCGACATCGTGTTTTTTGGGGCTGACAAATCGGCAGTGGTTTCAGAAGCTTTAGGCGCATTGCGATGTAAGGTTGGTGAAGATCTCAATCTTTACACCTCTGAATGGGCTCCTATGTGGGTGATCGACTTCCCGATGTTTGAAGCGACTGACAATGATGGTTTAACGCCATTGCATCACCCATTTACAGCACCGTCATGTTCAATTGAGGACCTTCAGTCGGATCCCGTTAATGCGCTATCCAGAGCTTATGACATGGTGCTTAATGGCGTTGAATTGGGTGGCGGTTCTATACGTATTCACGATCAGAAAATGCAAGCAGTTGTATTTGATGTGCTGGGAATCGATGAAACTGAGCAGCGTGAGAAGTTCGGGTTTTTACTTGATGCACTAAAGTTTGGTGCGCCTCCTCATGGTGGCGTCGCCTTTGGCCTTGATCGATTAATGATGTTAATGCTGGGGACAGATTCTATTCGAGATGTGATAGCTTTCCCCAAAACGCAGTCAGCAGCCTGTTTGCTAACGGATGCACCAAGTAATGTCGATGCGGCGCAGTTGCGAGAGTTAAATATACGCTTGCGCAAAAAAGAAGATTAAGGAGCCAGATAATTTATGGCAGGCCATAGTAAATGGGCCAATATCAAGCATCGTAAGGCGGCTCAAGATGCTAAGCGAGGAAAGGTCTTTACTAAGGTTATTCGTGAGCTAGTTGTGGCAGCGAAGGCCGGTGGTCCGAGCCCTGAAGATAATCCTCGCCTTCGGGCTGCAATGGACAAGGCCCTTGGGGCCAATATGAAGCGTGATACCGTCGACAAGGCTATTGCTCGAGGTGTAGGTGCTGGCGAGGGAGACAATTATGATGAGATCACCTACGAGGGTTATGCCCCAGGTGGTGTCGCAGTATTAGTGGAGTGTATGACTGATAATCGTAACCGTACGGTCGGTGATGTAAGGCATGGTTTCAGTAAGCGTGGTGGCAATTTAGGCACTGATGGGTCGGTCGCTTATTTGTTTAAACGTGTTGGCCAGCTTAGTTATGAGTCAGGTGTAGATGAAGATAGGCTGATGGAGGCGGTATTGGAAGCCGGTGCTGAGGACCTAACGTTAAATGAAGATGGCTCTGTGGATGTTCAAACCAGTTGGGAAGAGTTTTTGAATGTCAAAGAAGCATTGACTGCAGCGGGGTTCGGCCCTGCTCACGCTGAGGTCACGATGATTGCTGCCATTACAGTGGCCATGGATAAGGACGGTGCAGAAAAGTTACTTGGGCTTATTGATGCCCTAGAAGATTTAGACGATGTACAAAATGTATACACTAATGCCGAAATTCCTAGCGAAATATTTGCTCAGCTTGATGAGTGATGCACGGTTTGGGCAGACATGGGTTTATATCTAAAGGTGTAGTTGTAACAAGTGGTAAATGTAAGAAAGGATGGTCGTTCATATTTTGCGACTAACAAGTACTCAAACGAGTAATCATTAAACGAGGTAGTACCGATGAAAGTTATAAAAAAGACGAAGGATTATATTGTTTACCAGAAGAGTTCTGGCCGTTATGCGGTAAAAGACTTTAATAGAAACTGGGTTAATGCTGGCGAAAAAATCAAGATTCTACTGGCTGAAGGTTTGATTAAAGCGGTCATGCCTGTTGAACCTGTGGTTGAAGAAGCGCCAGTGGAAGAAGTCGCTGTTGCCGAAGAAGCTCCTGTTGCCGAAGAAGCTCCTGTTGCCGAAGAAGCTCCTGTTGCCGAAGAAGCTCCTGTTGCCGAAGAAGCTCCTGTTGCCGAAGAAGCTCCTGTTGCCGAAGAAGCTCCTGTTGCCGAAGAAGCTCC
>Ga0233427_10000530_pt1 | contig 48685 bp, 46 predicted proteins | sample SI_118_April2016_5_FD_179885 | JGI IMG/M metagenome (GOLD analysis project Ga0233427, IMG submission 179885) | Seawater microbial communities from Saanich Inlet, British Columbia, Canada - SI_118_April2016_100_MG | ecosystem: Environmental > Aquatic > Marine > Inlet | place: Canada: British...
TCCCGCCAAGAAGAAGGCTCCCGCCAAGAAGAAGGCCCCGGCCAAGAAGAAGGCCGCCGCCAAGGACGAGGACGGCGCCGAGGAATAGAGGCTATGGCGGGGCGCCAAGCCCCGCCGGTCCTCTGAAAGGGCATTGCCGATGGCGCTTGAAGCCGACCGGTATTTCGACCGCCGCCGCCTGAAACGACGGCTTGGCCTGTGGCGCGTGATCGCCGTGGTTGCGGCTGTCGCCGCCGCCATCGTCGCCTTTGGCCGCTTCGGCGATATCGAGGGCAGAAATTCCGTCGCCACCCTCGACGTGACCAACGTCATCTTCGATGATACCAGGCGCAACGAGGCCCTTCGCGAACTGGCCAAGAACACCAGCGTCAAAGCCCTTATTGTCCGCATCAACAGCCCCGGCGGCACCGTTGTCGGCGGCGAGGCCTTGTATTTCGGCCTTCGCGCCGTCGCCAAGGAAAAACCGGTGGTCGCGGTTATGGGCGAGGTCGCCACCTCGGCCGGTTATATGACCGCGATTGGCGCCGATTATATCATCGGCCGACGCTCAACGATCACAGGCTCGATCGGCGTTCTGATGCAGACCACGGAGATCACCGGGCTTTTGACGAAGCTCGGCATCAAGGCCGAGACCATCAAAAGCGCACCCTTAAAGGCGCAGCCCAACCCGTTGGAGCCCATGAGCCCGGCGGCGCGCGCGGCGGCTGAGAATATCATTTCCGACATCTATGACATGTTCGTGGATTTGGTCACCGAGCGGCGCAAAATGGCGCGGCCCGTGGTCCTGAAAATCGCCGACGGGCGGGTTTATACTGGCCGCCAAGCCCTCGGCAATGGCTTGATTGATGCCATCGGCGATATGGATACGGCGCGCCAATGGCTTGCTGAGAGCCGCGATATTGCCAAATCGCTGCCGCTGCGCCCTGTGAAAATCAAACGGAAGCCGGATTCTTTGCTCGAAAGGTTTGGTGATTTGTTTGGAAAAACATTGTTTTCTGAACGACTTAGGCTTGACGGCGTGATCTCCCTTTGGCACCCTGCGCTCCGTTAGGTGGTAAAGTCCCGCATTGGCGGGCTTGGTACCTGACATCAGTTGCGGAACGAATTTGTGGCTGGCGTTAGCAGGAAAAGATGACCAAATCTGAACTCATCGCGTACCTAGCTGATGAAAATCCGCATCTCTACCAAAGAGATGTCGAGCGGATTGTTACCACCATTTTTGACGAGATCGCTGCCGCCTTGACGCGCGGCGACCGGGTTGAGCTTCGCGGCTTTGGTGCATTTTCGGTCAAGCAGCGCAACGCCCGTGTTGGGCGCAATCCGCGCACCGGCGAATCGGTTAGCGTCGCCGCCAAGCGGGTGCCCTATTTCAAGACCGGAAAGCAATTGCGCGAAAAGCTGAACAACTGATTTTCGTCTCCGCCCGCCAACCCGAGCGGTGCATACCCGAAAGCGTGACATTGAATATCGGCCGAGGACATAGGCGCATATGGGCCGTATAATTTCCTTTATCACCATGATGGTGGTCGGAATTCTGGTGATCCTGTTTTCGATCACCAACCGGCAATCGGTGGCCCTTGATCTCTGGCCGCTGCCTTTGTTCGTCGACGTGCCAATTTACGCGGTTGTTATCGCCGCCGCAGTTATAGGCTTCATCGCTGGCGGCATCGTCGCCTGGTTTTCCGGTGGCCGCGCGCGGCGCCGGGCGCGCGTGGAAAGCCGCCGCGCCCACAACCTGGAAAAAGATTTGTCGACCCTCAACGAGCGTATCGATGATCTGGAAAAAAAGCGCCGCGAGAAAGTCTGAACCGCTAGCGGCATTGAGAGACCTCCGGTATAAAGAGGCCGATAGAGATAAATTCAGGACCTCGCCATGAGCCAAGACCCCCGAAGCCGAATATTTGTCCCCCTGGATACCCCCGATCTGGATGCCGCCTTGCACATTACGCGGACCCTGAAAGGCCATGTGGGCGGCGTTAAGATTGGCAAGGAAATTTTCACCGCCCTCGGGCCGGCGGGCGTAACCAGCATTGCTCAAGAAGGCATGCCGCTGTTCCTGGACCTGAAATTTCACGATATTCCCAACACCGTGGCCGGCGCCGTCCGCTCGGCCATCGCCATGGCGCCAATAATTCTCGACGTCCATGCCGCCGGCGGCAGTGCCATGATGGTGGCGGCAGCCGACGCGGCGGGCGAAGAAGCGGATAGATTGGGTGTGCCCAAACCGTTGATCTTGGGGGTGACGGTTCTAACCTCCCTCGACGAGGCCGATCTGGCCGCCGCCGGCGTCACCGGTACGGTCGAAGACCAGGTGGTGCGTCTGGCGCGCCTTGCCGGCTCTGCGGGGTTGGATGGCGTCGTCTGTTCCGGCGCCGAGATTGAGCCGTTGCGCGCCGCCATGGGGGCTGATTTCAAACTTTTGACCCCGGGCATCCGCCCTCTATGGGCAGCGGCAGGCGATCAGAAGCGCATTTTAACGCCGTCCGATGCGGTAGCGCGCGGCGCCGATTTCCTGGTCATCGGGCGCGCTATTACCGGCGCCGATGATCCGGTGGCCGCCGCCGAGAAAATCGGCGACGAGCTTGCCAATGCCGCCTAACGCCAATTCCGCCAATATCGAGGTTAAAATTTGCGGCTTGGCGAGCCCGGAAAGCGTCGATGTGGCTGTCGAGGGCGGCGCCCGCTATGTGGGTTTCGTGTTTTATCCGCCGTCGCCGCGCAACCTGAAGCCAGCCGAGGCGCGCAGCTTAACCGAACGGGTACCGCTGGGGGTTCATCGGGTGGCACTTTTCGTTAACCCCTCGGATACCGATATCGACCGGGTCTTCGCGCAAAACCAATTCGATATGATCCAGCTGCATGGCGCCGAAACGCCGGAACGGACCAATAATATTCGCGCCCGAACCGGCACAAAGGTCATGAAGGTGATCAAGCTGGCGGCGCGTGCCGATTTGGCCGCTGCCGCCGCCTACCAGGGCGCCGCCGATCAGTTGTTGTTCGATGCCATGGCGCCCAAGGACCGGACCGACGCCTTGCCCGGCGGCAATGCCCTGGCCTTCGACTGGACCCTGCTGGCCGGCGCCGAGATGGCGCTGCCGTGGATGCTGGCCGGCGGGTTGACGGCGGAAAATCTGGCCCAGGCAGTGGCTTCAAGCGGCGCGTCCCAAGTGGATGTTTCCTCCGGGGTCGAGGATGCGCCCGGCGTTAAAAGCCCCGATAAAATCTGTGCCTTCCTGGCCGCTGCCGCAGCGATATAATTTCCGCTGCCGTGCCGCCGAATTCGCTCGATTTTCCAGCCCGATACAACTAAAAAAGCGGCCATGAGTGATCTCAACAGTTACCGCACCGGCGCCGACGAAAACGGTCATTTCGGCATTTATGGTGGCCGCTATGTGGCCGAAACTCTGATGCCGCTGATCTTGGAAGTGGAGCGCGCCTACCACGCCCTGGATGGCGACGAAGCCTTTTGGGCCGAGTTTGCCGGCTATTTAAAACACTATGTGGGCCGCCCGACGCCGCTCTATTTCGCCGAGCGTATGAGCCGCCATCTGGGCGGCGCCAAAATCTATTTCAAGCGCGAAGATCTGAACCATACCGGCGCCCACAAGATCAATAACTGCATCGGCCAGATATTGCTGGCACGGCGCATGGGCAAGACGCGTATCATCGCCGAGACCGGCGCCGGCCAGCATGGCGTCGCCACCGCCACCGTCTGCGCCCTGTTTGATCTGCCCTGTACCATATATATGGGCGCCACGGATATTGAGCGCCAGGCCCCCAATGTTTTGCGCATGGAACTTTTGGGCGCCGAGGTGAAGCCGGTGACGTCCGGCTCTTCGACCCTTAAAGACGCCATGAACGAAGCTTTGCGCGACTGGGTCGCCAATGTAAGCGACACCTATTATTTGATCGGCACCGTCGCCGGCCCGCACCCCTATCCATCCATGGTGCGCGATTTCCAATCAGTGATCGGCGATGAAACCAAGGCTCAGATATTGGAAGCCGAGGGACGCTTGCCCGACAGCTTGCTCGCCTGTATCGGCGGCGGCTCTAACGCCATGGGATTGTTCCATCCGTTCCTGGACGACGCCGATGTGCGCATCATCGCCGTCGAGGCCGCCGGCGAAGGCATCGAAACCGGGCGCCACGCAGCCAGCCTCAGTGCCGGCGGCGCCGGCGTCTTGCACGGCAACCGCACCTATTTATTGCAGGACGATGACGGCCAGATCACCGAGGCGCATTCCATTTCCGCCGGCCTCGATTATCCCGGTATTGGCCCGGAGCATTCCTGGCTGCACGATGTGGGACGCGTCGAATATGTGTCGGTCACCGATGCCGAAGCGGTCGAAAGCTTCCAGCTTTGCACCCGCATCGAAGGCATCGTGCCGGCGCTGGAATCGGCCCACGCCATCGCTTACGCTGGCAAGATCGCCTGCGATCTGCCCGCCGATCACCTGATGGTCATCAATATGAGTGGCCGCGGCGATAAGGATCTGGATTCTGTCGCTAAGTATTTGGAGGCGCGGAAATGAGCGCCCGCATCGAGGTGCGCTTTGCCGAATTGGCCGAGAAAGGGCGTGCCGGTCTGGTCACGTTTTTGACCGCCGGCGATCCCGATCCCGAAACTTCCCGGGAAATCCTGATGGGGATGACCGATGCGGGCGCCGATTTGATCGAGCTGGGCATGCCGTTTTCCGATCCCATGGCAGACGGCCCGGCGATCCAGCTTTCCAGCCAAAGGGCGCTAGCCGCCGGCGCGTCCATGCAGACTACCCTGGCGCTGGTGCGGGAGTTTCGCAAATCCGATGACGCAACACCGATCATCCTCATGGGCTATTACAATCCCATCTATATCTATGGCCCGGATAAGTTTTTGAACGATGCCGCCGAGGCTGGCGTCGATGGCTTGATCATCGTCGATCTGCCGCCGGAAGAGGACGAGTTGCTGGCGCCCTTAAAAAGCTCCGGCATCGATCTAATTTATCTGACGGCGCCGACCACCGATGATGCGCGCTTGCCAGTGGTGGTCAAAAATGCCGGCGGTTTTGTCTATTACGTTTCAATCACCGGCATCACCGGCACCAAATCGGCGGTGCAAAGCGATATCGCCAGCGCCGTTGCCAGGCTGAAGCGTGCCACCGATCTGCCCATCGCCGTCGGCTTCGGCATCCGCACCCCCGATCAGGCCGCTGAAGTTGCCGAGTGCGCCGATGCGGTTGTTGTCGGCTCGGCCCTGGTATCGGAACTGGCCAGTAATATCGGCGCCGGATGCGCGGCGGCGGTGCACAAGCTGGTGCGCGAGTTGGCCGCCGGCGTCGCCCGGGCGGATAAGCCGAAATGAGCCAGGGGGGCGCGGGCTCCCTCGATCTGGCGGCCCGCCTCAATCGTCTGCACCCCAAAATTATCGATCTGTCCCTCGGCCGGATCGAACGCTTGCTGGATCGCCTCGGCAATCCCGAAGCATCGTTGCCACCGGTGGTCCATGTGGCCGGCACCAACGGCAAGGGCTCGGTCATTGCTTTTGCGCGCGCCATTGCCGAGGCCGCCGGGCAAAAGGTACACGCTTATACTTCGCCGCATCTGGTGCGCTTTAACGAACGCATCTGCGTTGCCAGCCGCCAAATTGAAGACGCCGCTTTGTTGGCCTTGATCGAGGAATGCGAGGCGGTCAATGGCGAGGAACCCATCACCTTCTTCGAGATGACCACGGCGGTTGCGTATCTCGCCTTCGCCCGCACGCCCGCTGATCTGTTGCTTTTGGAAACCGGTCTGGGTGGGCGCTTGGATGCCACCAACGTCATCGCCCGCCCGTCGCTCACCGCGCTGACGCCCATCTCCATCGATCATGTGGGATTTCTGGGCGAAACGCTCCCCGAAATCGCCGCCGAAAAGGCTGGGATATTGAAGGCGGATGTGGCTTGCGTGCTGGCCCTGCAAAGCCCCGCCGCCGCCGAAGTCATCCTGGCGCGGGCTGGGGAGCTGGACGCGCAGCTAATTGTGGAGGGCGATGGCTGGACCTTTGAAGCCGGAGGCGAAGGCCTCACCGTGACCACTGGTCAGCGCACACTGCAACTGCCGTCGCCGGGACTTCTTGGCGCCCACCAAGCCGCCAACGCGGCCCAGGCGGTTGCTATCCTGGACCAGCTGGACGCGCCGTTGATCGATGAAGCCGCCGTCGCCGAGGGGATGAAATTGGTGCACTGGCCAGCCCGGCTGCAACGGCTGGACGGCGGCAAGTTGGCATCGGGGCTGCCCGGCGGCTGGGAGTTGTGGCTGGATGGCGGCCACAATGGGGCGGCCGGGCAGGTGCTGGCGGCCCAGGCCGCCGCCTGGAACGACAAGCCGCTCTATTTGATCGCCGGCATTTTGAATTCCAAAGACCCGTCCGGGTTCTTAAGCCCGCTCGCTGCCCATGCCACCAAGCTGTTCGCGGTCGCCATCCCCGGTGAGGAGGCCAGCCTTGGTGCGGATGATGTGGCGGGACTGGCATCGGAGCTAGGTCTTGAGGGTGAGCCGGTGGCATCGGTTGAAGTGGCCATTGCCGCGCTATCGGACGCCGCGCCGGGCCGCATATTGATTTGCGGATCGCTCTATCTGGCGGGGTACGTTCTTGGGCAGAACTAACCAGGCGCCAGGAATCCCAGCTCCAGGAATTTCGGCAAGCGGTGGGCGCGAAACTCTATCAGCGCGGTTTTGATGGCTTCGGTTTCGCTGCCTTCCTCAAAGATCATTTGCTGACGGGCTTCGAATAATCGGTTGAATATATGATCGGAGAGCTGGCCTGCCGGCGCCTCGGCGGCGCAAAGGGCAAAGAGCGCGTCCATCATCGAAATCTCAAAACCTGCACCGGCGGCAGTGGAGACGAAACCAAGGGTCGGCTGTTTGAGCAGCCTTTGTTTCAGAATGGCGAAATTAAAACGTACCGGCAGCGCGAATTTGTCCGCGCCAAGGGCCGCCGCCGGGGCTGGGCTGGTGGCGGCGTTGAACGGCAATAGCTGTTCGCCGGCGCTCAAAAAACGGGCGGCGTCGGTGATTATCTCAGGACCGTAGCCGCCGAAGCCGTCCATATCCGCCATTTGCGCCGCCGTCTTGGCACCATCGCTGGCGGCGGCGATCACCAGCTCGAATATCTCGGCGTCGAAGCTCAGATCAACCTCGCCGAAGCGGACCTGGCGCTGGAAGGCGTCCGCATCGCAAAGCGTGCCGAAAGGTATCTCTGCCAGCTTGGCGTCCCGCGCTGCCTCGTCCAGCTCCGGGGCGTCCTTGGTGAACACATCCCGGCGGTAAGTCTGGTTGCGGATCGCATCTCCGTGGGTCTCAAACGCGGTGCGGGTGGCCGATTTTCGCAAGAGATCATGAAAATCCGGGGGCACGGCGATATCGATGAAATTGAGGTTCAGTGTTGCGCTGCCCGAATAGGCAAGGCCGATGCCGTCCATCTCGTCCGCCACCTGATGGAAATGCAACGCCCGCACCGGGGCTGCAAACAAATCGTGGGCCAGGCGGTCAATATCGGTGCCCATCATGTCGTCCAGATAGGCGCTTAAAGCCGGATTGTCGGCGAACAAGCCGGCCTTCTTGTCTCGCAAATGGGCCAGATAGTCCAAACCGGCTTGCGCCTTGGTGGCATCATCGTGAGTTAACGAAACGGTATGGAAGCGCGCCAAATCCCGTAAATTGGCCAGCGCCGAAAATCCCGGCAAGGCGTGGTAGTTGACGAACGATACGCCGCCGGGGGCCAGATGCGCGCCGGCGATCAGCAACAAAGCGCCATGGATGGCCGGATCGGCCAGGGAATAGACATCGCTCAAGGCTATATAATCGAACGCGGGCAAGTCTGCGCCGGCCAGTTTCGCCAACTCCCGATGCAGAAATTGCACGTTGTCGAGATCTGCGTCCGCCGCCAGAGCGACCGCAGCATCGATGCACGCCGGATCATTGTCGATGCCGATGAATTCGCCATTGGGATACATGGCGGCGATGCCGCTTAAACTGACGCCGGTGCCGCAACCGATCTGGCAATAGCGAAAGCCGCCCGTCAGGACCGGCGGTGCGTGCCCGCCCAAAAGGCAGACATAGTTCAGGAACTGGGGATTAAGCTCCTTGGTAAAATCCCAGCTTTGATAGGCGTCAGTCATGGGTTAGGTCCAGAAACGCGAAAACCCCGCCGAGGGGCGGGGTTTGATAGTAATCGCAACGGAGATCACGTCCTAATTTAAATGACGCTTTCGATCCATTCCTTCAATTTGCTTTTCGGCAGCGCGCCGACCTTGGTGGAGGCCACTTCGCCGTTTTTGAATAGCATCAAGGTGGGAATGCCGCGCACACCATAACTGGTCGGCGTCTGCGGATTGTCGTCGATATTGACCTTGGCGATGGTCAGTTTTTCGCCAAGTTCGCCTTCGATTTCTTCCAACGCCGGGGCGATCTGTTTGCAGGGTCCGCACCATTCGGCCCAAAAATCCACCAGCACGGGCTCGGAGGCGTCGATCACATCGGCCTGGAAGGAATCATCGGTTACTTGTTTGGCCATTATTCTTTCCTATTCAATTTCGGAACGCAGGGCGCGCTCCAGAGGTTGTTGAACGATGATTTTAATTTATGTTTGCCGTCCTTGGGCGTCAAGGTGCAGCCGCTTCCAGAAGCTCTTCGGAGATTTCCATGAGCCGCGCTTCCACCGTCCAAAGCAAAACACAGCGCACCCGCCGGCCCGGATAAATCTGGCTCAAAGCGGTGCGGTATATGGCCATTTGCCTCACATAAACCTCCGGCACCTGGGCCTCGATGCGGGGCGGCGGCCGGTTGGTCTTGAAGTCGATCACCCAAACCTCATTTTCTTTCACAAGTATGCGATCCAACTGGCCGGACACAATTTGATCACCGATTCGCCCGGTCAGGGGAACTTCGGCGCGGCTGCCCGGCCCGAACAATTCGGCAAATTCAGGATCGGCCAGTACGCCCAATGTTTCGCTGGCGATGGCCGCTTGCGCTGCCCCATCCAGCCCATGCACCGGGCGCGCCAGGTACGCCTTGGCTGCCGCCGGGCGCTGCGCCTCGTCCAACTCGGGCAAGGTTTGCAGCAAGGCGTGCACCAGATTTCCCCTTAGGAACCGTGACCCGTCCGGGCCGCCGAGCGGCGAAACGGCGGCTGGCTCCTCGCCATCGGGGCGCGACGGCATCAAAGGTGTCGGCGCTTCGGGCTCCGGCGCTGGCGGCGCTAGCGCCCAGTCGGGCAGCGGCGCCAATATTTCGGATGGAATTTCGGCTTCTTCCTCCACCGCATCGGTCTGGCTGGATGTGAGGCGCAGCACTTCGGCGGACGCGGTCTCGCCATGGCTTTGCAAAAACGGCTCAGGTGCGGGTTCGGCGATATCTTCCAGCCCGCCCCGGATCAGGTGGTACCAGCAATCCTCGGGCTCTGCGTTTTTGCTGCGCCAGCCGCAAACATAGAGCCGGTCCTCGGCCCGGGTCATGGCCACATACAGAAGCCGCCGGTATTCCTCGTCCCGGTGCGCCTTGAGCTTATCCAGCTCGGCCTCGGACACCGGATCATAAAAGGCGCGCCGGGGCGGCCACAATAAGGCGTGGTCGCGCTTGTCCTCGCCCTCCGGCCACAACAGTCCAGCCGATGTGATCGGCACCTGCATGGTATCGGGCAGGAATACAATAGGCGCCTGCAAACCCTTGGCGCCGTGCACGGTCATCACCCGGACGGCGTCGATATTGCCCTGTTCCAGATCGCGCTTGATCTCCACCTCGCTTGAGCTCAGCCAGTGCAAAAAGGCTTCGAGGCTAGGCACGTGGCTGGCTTCGAATTGCAGTGCCAGATTGAGAAACTCGCCGATCGGGTCCTCCGCGTCGGGGCCGAGGCGCGCCAGCAGCTTTTCCCGGCCGCGCATTTCGCCGCTCAATATCTCGCTGAAAAATTCGAACGGCTGGCTGTGATCGGCGCGCGCCGCCACATTGCCTAGATGATAGTAGGCGTCCGCGTAAACCGTCTCGCCGCCTTGCGCCCGGTTTCGAAGCGTATCCCACAAGGTTCCGTTTCGCCCATAGGCAAGCTGAAAGAGATCGTCTTCGGACAAACCCAAAAGCGGGCTTTTGAGGACGCAGGCGAGGTTCAGATCGTCTTCGGGCAACAAGGCAACGCGCGCCATGGCCATCAAATCCATAACCGCGATCTGCTCGGTGAGCACCATGCGGTCGACGCCGGCGACGCCGACGCTGGCTTCTTTCAGGGCGCGCACCAGATCATCGACAAATCCGGTGCGGTGGCGCACCAGAACCATGATGTCGCCCGCCCGGATCGGCCGCCCATGGGCTTCGAGCAGCTCGCTGCCCTCCACCATCTTGGCAATGCGCGCCGCAACCAGGCGCGCCAATCGGGTCTGCGGCACGTCGCCCCGCACCCTTTCCACCGGCGGCTTCCAGGGGGGTGGATCGTCGCTTTCCCTGGGCTCCACCGGTTGCCACAGCTCGACCAGACCAGCGGCGCCCTTGCGCGATGCAAGGTGGTGGATGGGATTGCCATCAAGGGCGACGCCCTGGGCGGCAGTATCCTGGCTGAACACCGCATCGACGGCCTGCAAGACAGCGGGCGCCGAGCGGAAAGACATGTTGAGATCCACATCCCGCCAGGTTTCATCGGCCGCCGGCACCTGCGCGCCGAAATGCGCGCGCATCGCCTGGAAGGCGCTGGGATCGGCGCCCTGGAACGAATAGATGGATTGTTTGACGTCGCCCACCGCGAACACGGTGCGCCGGGTCTCGTGGGTGCCGGCGCCGGCGAAATATTCGTTGGCGATGGCTTCGACGATGCGCCATTGATCGGGGCTGGTATCCTGGGCCTCGTCGATCAGGATGTGATCGATGCCGCCATCCAGCTTGAACAGCACCCAGGGGGCGACGCCCGGACGTTCCAGCAATTGCCCGGCCTCGGCGATCAGGTCGTCATAATCCAAAAGCCCGCGCCGCGCTTTGCGGCTTTGATAGCCTTCCACCAGTGCCTCGCCGACGCGCAACATGGCTTCGGTGCATTCGGCCACCGTGGCCGCCTGCATGGTCTGATAGCAGCGCTGAATGCGCGCCGCTTCTGCGGCTAAGATGGTATCGACGCCGGGGGATTTTTCGGCGGCCTTCTTGGTGATTAGCGTCTTGCGGATGGCAACATCGCCCTTGAACCTGTCTCCGGTGAGATAGACATTGGCATAAGGCTCAAACGCGTCCAGCCCGCGGCTTTCCAGGGCCAGCCAGTTGGCAAGGACGGCGCCGCGCTGCTGGTCGGTTTTCGAGCCATCCGCCAACGCATCCAGCGCCAGGCGCAATCCCATCTGGTCGAAGGCATCGTCGCGGGAGGCGGCCTCGGCGAGGGATGCGCGGCTTTCGCCGGGGCCGACGCCCAGCAATTCCTGCACGCGGCGGATCAAGGGCGCGATGCCGCCGGCGTCTTCCAGCAAACGGCCAAGGCGCCCCCTTGCGCGGGCCAGATTGGCCAGCAATCCAGTGAACCGGTCGGCATCGCCGATCTGCAGGGTCAGATTGGCGAGGGCCTTGGCGATGGACGCGTCCGCATCGCGCCGCGCCAAGCGCAACAGATCGTCTTCCGCGTCGAGCAGCATTTCGTCGGCATCGCGCTCATCCAACAAGGCGAAGTGGGGCGCAATGTTGGCTTCCAGGGGAAAGCGGCGCAGCAGGGACTGGCAAAAGGCGTGCAGGGTCTGGATGTTCATGCCGCCCGGCGTATCCAGCACCAGGGCAAAAAGATGCCGGGCCCGGTCCATCTGCCGCTCCGACGGTTTGCCGCCGAGCAGCGCTTCTAACTCATAGGTAAGCTTGTCGTCGCTAACCATGGCCCAGCGGCCGAGCCGGTCGGCGATGCGGGTTTCCATTTCCGCCGCCGCCGCCCTTGTAAAAGTGATGCAGAGGATTTTCTGCGGTTCCAGATCGGGCGCCGTCACCAGCAATCCCAGCACCCGGTCGGTCAGAACCTTGGTCTTGCCGGTGCCCGCCGACGCCGACACCCAGACCGAGGCTTCGGGATCGGCGGCCAGCCGCTGGCGGGCATTGGGATCATCTGAGATGAGCGGGACTATGCTCATGCATCTTCACCGCCATCGGCCGCGGTCCATTCCTTGATGCGGGCGAGATGTTCATAGGCGCTGTAGCGGGGCGCTTGGGCCGGGCGCGGGCGGGCTTCGTAGGGCGTGGCGGGATCATCAAAGCGGGTGATCAGTTCCAGCAACCCCTCGTGTGCTTCGTCAGCCAGCTCGCCCGCATCGCCGCCGGCGCTGCGCACCTGGCCGGCCGGCTCGGTTCCGGTCAGGCGCCAGTAATCCAGCGCGGTTACTTCGCCCGCTTCAATGCCGTCAAAGCCGCCGGCCACGGCGATAGCGGCCTCCAAGGGAAGCTGCGGCGAAAAGCCGGCGGCGACTTCTTTTGCCGATGGTACCGCGCCGGTTTTATAGTCGCCAATGCCAATGCCGCCGCCGGACAGAATTTCGATGCGGTCGGCGATGGCGGTCAGGGTGAAGGTGCCGCAGGGCCCTTCTAATCTGAGCGTGCCTTTGGTCTCCGAATGGATGCGCTCAATACCGGTGCGCCGCGCCGCCTCGGTCTCCACGAACCAGGCGGCGATGCGTTCAAACTTGGGCCACCAGAAAGCCCATATTCCCGGCTGCGCCAGCATACGGCCAAATTCCTGGCGGCCCATTTCCAGCAATTCGTCCAAGGCGCCCACCGCCAATTGCGCCGGATGGGCGGCGGTGAACTTGTCCAGAATGCCGTGGATGATGGTGCCGTAATCGGCCCGGTCCGGAGGCGCATCCAATTCCGGCAATTCCCTGAGGCGCAGGATATGGCGCGCATAAATGGCGTAGGGATCGCGCATCCAGGTTTCCACCTGGGTTACCGAAAGCTGGCGCGGCCTGGCTTCCAATGGCGGCCGGTACGATGCCGGGCCGATGCGGATTTGGCTGGCCGGCGCATCCAACTGAGCCTGCCAGTGCAGCCATTGGTCAGACGGGAAAAGATAATCGCCGGCGCCGGCGCCAGTGAGAATGGTATCGAGTTTTTTGAGCCAGCGCGACGGCACCGTCGGCACTCCATCAACCCGGAGCGCCCGGGTCATCGTCACTTCGGGTGCGGAAAAGGCTTGCGCGAAATCATGGGCCGCGAGGCCGATGCGCCGTTCCGGCGGCGCCAGGCCGAACTGGCGGCGCATGGGCCGGCTCATCCACGGATCGGCGCCCACATCCATCGGCCAGGTGCCCTCGTTCAGCCCGCCGAGGATCAACAGATCCGTGCGTTGCAGCCGGGCTTCCAACAGGCCCCATATAAATAGCCGGGCGTGGCTGCCGAAGCGCGGGCGGACGGCGCGCCCAGCCATGAGCGCCTGCAACAGGCCCGGATAGCTGGCGCCATCGATGGGTCCCAAGGCATCGGCGGCCTGCAACAATTCGTCGATAAAGGCGGCGGCGGTCTCGCCGGCATCCCCTGACCATAAGCGGTCCGGCCCGGGGTTGGCTTCGGATGCGGCCACCGCTTCGGCAAAGGCGGCGTGGGCCTTGGCGATAACGCTAAGATCGGCGGGTGGGCCAGTTAGGATTTCGGCAAACGGCTTGGCGGCCTCTTCCAGGGTTTGCAGGAGTTCGACCAGTTCGGGCCGCTTTTTCTTCTCATCTTTCTCCAGGCGCAATATCAAATCGGCTAGGCCCGGCTCCGGCCTCGGCCCTCTAAGCACGGCCATTTCAAGGGCGCGAATTTCCCGGCGCAAGGTTGCCGGCGCCCGGCCCAGCGCCGCCAAGGGGTGTTTGCCAAGGGACAACAGGCCCACCGGTGTAAAGCTGCCGGCCACCAATTCGGCGGTCAAATTCAGGAACGCACCGGGTCCGGTATGGGCAAGTGGTAGGCCGGCAGAATCATCCACCGCGATATGCCAACGCTTCAACTCGGCCGCTACCCGGCGCGCCAAGCGCCGGTCGGGGGTTACCAGGGCGGCGGTGCGCGCCGGCGTTTCCAGCGCTTCGCGCATCATCAGGGCGATCAGGCGCGCCTCATCTTCGGTGCCCGGGCAATCGATGCGCTGTAGGCCGGCAAGGGTCGCTTCGTCCGGTGCGCTCAAGCGCCGCCACTGGCTGGTTTCCCGGGCCGGGCGCATCACCTCGGCAATTAACCGCGCCCGCCCCGCATGGGGTTCGCCGGCCATTTCAGAGGGCCAGACCGGTACATCCGCCGGCGCTACGTCTAATCCATCCAACAAGGCCATCATGCCAAACTGGGGATGGTGGGGCACATCGGAGACACTGGCCGGATCAAGTTCGGTATCGAGGCCGGGCAGCACCAGGGCGCCCGCCGGCAGTCCGGCAATGACGCTGAGCAGTTCCGCCGTCGCCGGAATAGAGCCAGTGGAGCCGGCGGCGATCACCGGCCCGGCGGGAGGATGGCGGCGCCAGTGTTCAGCCTGGGCTTCGAGAATCTGGTTACGGCGCAACGCCGGATCGATGGCGTCTTTTTCCGCCAGGATGCCCGGCCAATGCTGGGTGAGGATGGTGAGGAATTCGAGGGTGATCTGCCAATGCTCGGCATAGTCTTCGCTCACCAGCCCTTTGAGGCCATCGAAGCTCAAGCGCTCGGTCTGCACCTGATCGAGAAAATGCGCCAGCTCGGCGGCCAGGGTTGAGGCCTGTTCCAGGGAGATATCACCGCCATGCTGTTTCAAGACCAGTTTGGTCAGCGCCAGACGGCGCTGCAGGGCGGGGATCGCCGGCGCAACGTCAAAGTGGGCCCCGCCCGGCAGATCCTCGGCGCTGACGATGGCCAGCGCGTCCTCGTCGATATCGCCGAGGGGCATCATGCGCGGCAATAAAAGCGGCGCGCCGCCCGACTGGCGCAAGAACGCTTCGCGCAAGGAGCGCAGCGCGCGCCGGGTCGGCAGCAAGACGGTGCTATCGGCCAGTTCCGCCGCGCCGCCGCTGCTACGGGCCAGCAGGCCGGCGGCCAGGGCGTCCACGAAGGGCTGGCCGGCGGGGATGGTAAATACGTTCGGGCCCGGTTGCGTCTCGCTCATGGCCTAAACCTCAGCCTCAGCGCCGGCGGCGGCCGGCAAATTTTTGGTTCAAATAGCCCTCGGCCTGGCTGAGCCCGTCCGGGGTGCCGATGTGAAACCATTCGCCGTCGTTGACAATGCCGAACAATCTCCCGGCCAGGATGGCGCGGTCATAAAGGGCATTCAAGGAGAATACGCGTCCCGGCGGATTTTCCAAAAGCCGGGGGTGCAGGATTTGCAGCCCACAAAATAAATAGGGCGACACTTCGCGTTCGGGTCGCCGTTCGAGCTGACCTAAGCTATCGATTAGAAAATCGCCGCGCCCCACATAGCCATAGGCTTCGACGGTGGAATGCAGCATCAGCAGCGCATCCATGGCGTCGTCCCGCCAGGCATCGCCAAGCCGGTGCAGCGCCCGTACGGGCCCGTCCAAGAGCAGCATATCCGCATTGACCGTGAAAAATGGATCGGGCCCCAGATGGGCAAGTGCCGCAGCCACGCCACCGCCGGTATCCAGGAGCAAATCGGTTTCCTCGGAGATGATAATCTCCAGATCATCGCGGCCCTCTAAATGGCGCGCAATCTGCTGCCCCAGATAGTGGACGTTGACCACGACCTTTTCGACGCCGGCGGCGCACAGCCGGTCGAGGCAGTGATCGAGCAAGGTGCGCCCGGCCACTTGGATCAGCGGCTTCGGCGTATTCTCGGTAAGCGGGCGCATGCGAAGGCCCAGCCCGGCGGCCAGGACCATGGCGGTTTTGGGCCTGGGCCCCGGCCCTGGCATTAAACGCTCAGCCCTTGGATGGCGGAGCGCCGTTTCTCTTCCGGCACATGCTTGTCCAGCCAGGCCTTGAGGGGCGCCAGCAAAGGATGCCGACAGGCGCGGTCGAGAAGCGCCCAGACCCTCGGAACATGGACCAGATAGTCATATTTGTTATCGCGCTCGGCGAGGCGGGTGAAAATGCCGATGACCTTGCAATGGCGCTGTGCCGCCAGCACCGTATAGGCGGTCTGAAATTCGCCCCAATCCATGGCCGGAAAGGCGGCCCGGTATTGATCCAACAAATGCGCCGCCAGCCCGCCGCGCAAATCCCGGCGCGCATCTTCCAACAGCGACATCAAATCATAGACTGGCGAGCCGAGCACCGCGTCCTGATAATCCAATATCCCGCAGGCGGCGATCCCGGACCGGTCCGGCAGCCACATAAGATTGTCGGCGTGATAGTCGCGCAAGACCAGCGTCGGCTCGCCCCGGTTCGCCCTGGACAAAAGACCTCGCCAGATATCTTCAAATTCATGGCGGAAGATGGGATCGGTGGGGATGCCGATCAGCTTGGGCATATACCAATCGACCAGCAGGTTGGCCTCGTCCATCAACATCTGATCGGAATAACGGACCACGCTGGACGGCAGGTACTGGGTGTCCTGGCGGCCATGCAGGTTGATCAAAAGATCGACGGCGCGGCTATACAGCTCCACATCATCGGCGCCGCCCGCTAGTGCGTTGGTATAGGTGGCATCGCCCAAATCTTCGAGCAATAGAAACCCGGACAGCGGGCTCTCGGCCAGAATTTCCGGCGCCGAATAGCCCATGCCGCGCAAATGATGGGTAAGCTGGACGAACGGTCCCACATCTTCGGACGGCGGCGGCGCGTCCATCAGCACGGCGGTGCGCCCATCCAGGCTTACGCGCTCGTAGCGGCGGAAAGAGGCATCGCCGGCGAGCGGTTTGCGCGCCGCGCCGAGCCAGCCAACATCGGCCAGGAAATCATCGATTTGGTTGCTGCGCTCAGACATGGGCTTCGAGCCCTTGGATGCGCCCGGCCCAGGCGTCCGGCGCGTCCAAATGCAAAAGCCGGGCGTCTTCATTGGTGCCGAATTCAAATGTGATCAGCAACCGCCGGGGCGGCAGGTACGCTCCCAGCCTTGCCGGCCACTCGATTAGGGAAATGCCTTCATGGAACGCGTCGTCGATATCCAGCTCAATTGCGTCTTCCGGTTTTTCCAGGCGGTAGAGATCGAAATGAAACACATTGGAAGGCGTCAGTTCATACATCTGCACCAGGGTGAAGGTGGGGCTCGGTACGTCGCCGGAACCGCCCAGGGCATAGATGAAGGAGCGGGCAAAGACCGATTTGCCGCTGCCCAGATCACCGGCCAGGGCGATGACGTCGCCGGGCCCCGCAAGGCCGGCGATAGCAGCGGCGATGGCCGCCGTGCGGCTTTCGGTTTCGGCTTCAAGGGTGCGCAAATGGCTGTCGGTCATATTGCTTCACTATGTATCGCCCGGCGTTCCATAACGAAAGCGAATATCATGGGATTACAGGGGCGGCGGGCAGCCGACAGGTTACACGGGTGCCGCGGCTGGGCGCCGACGATATTTTCATCTCGCCGCCCTGCAGGCGGACAAAGGCGTCCACCAGCGTCAGACCGAGACCGGCGCCGGGCTCCGTAGTCTCACCGCGCTCGAACGGCTTGGTCATGCGTTCGATGTCGCGCCGCTTCATGCCGGCGCCGGTATCGGCCACCTGAATCTCGAACCAGCCTTTTTTGTGTGTTGCCGCGAGAGATATCTGGCCGCCATTGCCGGTATGGGTTACCGCGTTGCCGAGCAGATGCAATACGCAGTGGCGAAGTTTTTTGGCGTCAGCCTCGAGCCAGCCGATATCGAGCGCACAGTCAAATTCGAGAGTGATTTTTTTGGCCCGCGCCCGTTCAATCACCATATTGAAGGCCTCGGCGAGCGCGCCGTGCAAATCGATGGTTTCGGTCTCCAGGTCCGATTCCAGCCCTGCTTCCATGCCGGCCAAATCAAGCACCGCATCGAACATGGCTGCCAAGGCGTCGGACTGGCTGGTAATACCGGCGGCGTACTCGGTCTGGCGCTTGTTCATCTCTCCGACATAGCCGCCGGCGAGCAGTTCGGCAAAGCCGGTGATCGCGGTCAGCGGTCCGCGCACCTGGTGCGACAGGGTGGCCAAAAAATCCGATTTCATCTGGTTCGCGTCCTGCATGGCGGCGGCGCGGCCGCGAAGGGCGTCTTCCAGCCCGGCGCTGTCGGTGACGTCGGTGTAGGAGAGCAAGGCGGCGCCATCGGGAAGCGGGATGTGGGCCGCGTCCAACACCCTCCCATCGGTACGCAGCAAGCGGGTGAGACCCGTCTGGCGGCCAAGCAGGCGGGCGATCAAACGCCCACGTTTGGCGGGCCAATCGTCATCGGTGGCCAAATAGGCGCGGCTGGCGTCGAGAAATTCGCCGAGAGCCGGCTCGTCACCGGGCAGGTTCCAAAGTGCGCTGAAGGCCGCATTGCAAAGCCGCTGGCGACCATCGGCGCCATAAACAGCGATACCGGCGGCGATATGATCCAGGGTCTGGCGCTGCACGGCGGTGCTTTCGTTGCGTGCCCGCTCGGCCTCCAGGCGCTTTGAGATATCCTCGAACGACAGCATGAAGCCATCCTTAAGCGGCGCCGCAACTTGCCGCAGCACGGTCCCATCGGGCAGATATAATTGGTCGGAAGCGGGTTTCTCCAAGCCTTTCAGCCGCGCCGCCTCGGCCGCGCGGTAGGATTTGAAATCGTTGATTTCCGGCCAGCGTCTGGCCTCGCGCAACCGGTTCAGGATATCGCCGTGACCGGGATGACCATCCAGCCACACTGGATCGAGCCGGAACAGCTCGCAATAGGCTTTGTTGAACAGGCGCAGCCGACCGTCTTCGCCAAACACGGCAACGGCAATGGGCAGGGCCTCGATGAGCGCGTCATCGGTCCCGATCGTATCCAGAACAACCACGCCCCATGTTTAAGCGCGGTTCGCGATTTAGGGCAAGTTTTGAGGTGGCCAGGGTAGGGTTTGGCGCGTCGAAGCCACGCGTAACAATGGCGCCGAATTATTCTTTATCGGGAATTTTGTCGAACTGGCCGGTTTTGGCAAACTCCCGCATTCCCAAAACCTCGTCCGCAAATACCGGCGGCTTGTCATTGGCACGCTGGGTTTCGACCGCATGCTTGAAGATGCGCTCAACCATAGTTGACCAAGTTCCAATTTCATATTCGGATAATTTTTTGTCCATATCCTTAGCCATGGATTAAAGTTCCGTATATGTGAACATCCTCGATACTTGTCGATATTCCATCGCCCTCGGCGATCCAAACCGGACTATCAGCAGAATTATCGACGATTGTCCATTTGTCTGCAAGCCTTTGATAATTCAAGAAATTTCGGGCCGTGCGATCATAGCGGCGGCGAACAACGTCCTCCGGTATACCGTGCCCGCCCTTATTGTATCTTAACGCAACGCGATTTACCGCCAAATCAGCCGATTGCAGCCAAACAAAAATCAAACCAACGCGCCATCCAACGTCTTTTGCTCGGGCCGCCGCGTTTAAGTGCCCGACGCCGGACATCGTTGTTTCAATGGCAAAGGATTGGCGAGCCCGAATAAGCTCATTGCGGCGCTTGATGATAAGTTTGCCGGACTGCAGGGCAGCGTTTTCGGGATATCCCGGAGATAAACGTTGGGCAACTTCGTCAGCATTGATGAATATCGGTCTCTCAACGAGACTATCAAGTATCTCCGAGGCCAGGGTTGTCTTGCCGGCCCCGTTGGGACCGCCCAAAATCCACATCCATGGTTCATCCGTCATCGATGAACCATGGACTGGAACCAGAACTTATTTCAAGCCCCGCCGCTTAGTAGCGGTAATGATCCGGCTTGAACGGTCCCGCCTGGTCGATGGAGATGTAGGCGGCCTGCTCTTCGGTGAGGGTGGTCAGGTTTACGCCCAGCTTGCCGAGATGCAGCATCGCCACCTTCTCGTCCAGGGCCTTGGGCAACACATAAACCTCGTTGTCGTAATTGTCCGAGTTGTCCCACAATTCGATCTGCGCCAGCACCTGGTTGGTGAACGATGCGCTCATCACGAACGAGGGGTGGCCGGTGGCGCAGCCCAGGTTCACCAAGCGGCCCTCGGCCAGCAAGATGATGCGCTTGCCGTCCGGAAACTCGATCTCGTCCACCTGCGGCTTCACATTGTGCCATTTCAGGTTCTTCAAGGCCCCGACCTGGATCTCCGAATCAAAATGCCCGATGTTGGAGACAATCGCCCGGTCCTTCATGGCGCGCATATGATCGATGGTGACCACATCCACATTGCCGGTGCAGGTCACGAAGATATCGCCCAACGCCGCCGCGGCGTCCATGGTCACAACCTCATAGCCCTCCATGGAGGCTTGCAGCGCGCAGATCGGATCGATCTCGGTTACCAGCACGCGCGCGCCTTGGCTGCGCAGGCTGGCCGCACTGCCCTTGCCCACATCGCCAAAGCCGGCGACAACCGCGACCTTGCCGGCAACCATCACGTCGGTGGCCCGCTTGATGCCGTCCACCAGGCTTTCCCGGCAGCCATACAGATTGTCGAACTTCGACTTGGTCACCGAATCGTTCACATTGATCGCCGGTACCTTCAGCTTGCCCGCCTTGGCCATCTCGTAAAGCCGATGCACGCCGGTGGTGGTTTCTTCCGACAGGCCCTTGATGTCTTCCAATAGCTCGGGGAACTTCTCGTGCATCAGGCCGGTCAGATCGCCGCCGTCATCCAAAATCATGTTCGGCTTCCAGCCATCTGGGCCCTCGACCGTCTGCTCGATGCACCACCAGAACTCTTCGTCCGTTTCGCCCTTCCAGGCGAAGGTGGGCATGCCGGCCTCGGCCACCGCCGCCGCCGCGTGATCCTGGGTGGAGAAAATATTGCAGCTTGACCAGCGCAATGTGGCGCCGAGATCGACCAGGGTCTCCATCAGCACCGCCGTCTGGATGGTCATGTGCAGGCAGCCCACAATGCGCGCGCCCTCCAACGGCTTCTTACCCGCATGCTCTTCGCGCAGCGCCATCAGGCCAGGCATCTCCGTCTCCGCTATCGTAATCTCTTTCCGGCCCCAGTCGGCCAGGGAAATGTCAGCTACTTTATAATCATTGTCGGCGCTCATGATTGTCTTCCTTTATGATGATTTGCTGCGGCGGTTTGATCGCCGGTCATGGGCCGGGGTGTAGCAAGGTGGCGGCGGACCCGCAAGGCACCCGCTATTAATCTTCGCCGAAGCGGCCGCGCACCAGATCGCCGATTGCTTGGATGGCGTCGGCCGCGTCGGCGCCTTCGGCGCTGACGTCAACCTGGTCGCCGGGGGCCGCGGCCAGCATCATGATGCCCATGATCGACCGCCCGGAAACCTCGGATCCGTCCTTGGAAATGGTGATGTCGGCATCGAAGGTGCCGGCCAGCTTGACGAACTTGGCGGCGGCGCGGGCGTGCAAACCGCGTTTGTTGGTGATGGTCAGTATTTCGCGCGGCATGGAAAGGGAGCCACTAGCTCTTGTCCTTGGCCAGAAGCTGGGACGCGATATTGATATATTTGCGCCCCGCATCAGCGGCCTTGGCGACGGCATCGTTAAGATCGGTCTCGCCCCGAACGCTGGCCAGCTTGACCAGCATCGGCAGGTTGACTCCGGCGAGCACCTCCACATTGGCCCGCTCGAGGATGGATATGGCCAGATTGGACGGCGTGCCGCCAAACATATCGGTCAAAACCACGACACCATCGCCCAAGTCGGCGGCTTCGGCGGCTTTCATGATATCGGTGCGGCGCAGTTCCATATCGTCGTCGGGGCCGATGGATATGGCGGTCACATTCTCCTGCGGGCCGACCACATGTTCGAGGGCGTTTACCAGCTCCTCGGCGAGGCGGCCATGGGTGACGAGTACCAAACCGATCATCGCAAATTCCAGCCTGTTTCCGGTTTTGTAGTGCGCATTTGGGGTTCTAATCCTCCAGTTCCCGGTGGTGGATGCGAACCCGCTCACCTTGGCTTTCAAACCATAATCGAAGCCGTTCCGCAACGAAAACCGACCGGTGGCGCCCGCCAGTGCAGCCCACCCCGATCGTCAGGTAGCTTTTGCCCTCGGCCATATAGCGGGGCAGCAGCGGCGCCAGCAATTGGGTCAGGTTATCAAAGAACGGCTGAAACGCTTCGTCGCCTTCGATAAAAGCGGCGACGTCCTCTGCGCGCCCGGTCTCTTCTTTCAGGCCCGGGACGTAGTGGGGGTTGGCAAGGAAGCGCACGTCAAACACCAGATCGGCTTCCCGGGGGATGCCGCGCCGATAGGCGAAGGAGGTCACGAAGATGGCCAGCGCCTGGGCTCCGGCATCGCCGAAATGGCCGCCGAGCAGGGATTTCAATTCGCCAGGCGCCAAGCCAGTGGTATCGATGGCCAGGTCCGCCCGGTCGCGCAACGGCGAGACCAATTTGCGCTCATGGGCGATGCCGTCGGCTACGGGGCGGTCGATGGCCAGTGGGTGGCGGTGCCGGGTTTCTTCGTAACGGCGGCGCAACTCTTCGTCGTCGCAATCGATAAACACGGTTTTGACATCCACATCGCCCGCCGAAAGCAGCTGATCGTAGCGGTCGATAAATGCCTCAACGCCGAAATCCCTGGTACGGATATCGGCGCCGATGGCCAGCGGCCGAGAAAGGCCGGGCTCGGAAAATTCGTGCTGGGAGCCGATCACCAGGGCTTCGAACAGGGATAGGGGTACGTTATCGACGGCCTCGAAGTCCAAATCCTCGAGGGCTTTTAGTGCGGAGGTTTTGCCCGCACCGGACATGCCGGTAACCAGAACAACCCGGCGCGTTGGCGCCGTCTCGGCCATCACTGCACCATCTCCAAATCGCCGGTTATAGCGGCCAGCGTCATTTCCACCTTGATCGGCGCGGACGCATCGAAGCCATTCAGCTTCATCAGCGGTACCGGTGCGCCGCATATGGTGGTTTCCTCAGGCTCCGGCATACGCTCCACATCTTCGCTCCGAACCAGATCGACAACCAGCGCCAGCGGGACATTTGTTTCATAGGCAAATTTGGCCACGCCTGCGCCGCGCAGTTCCAGCATGCCGGCGATGGTGGCGGGCGGCGTCAGCATCACCGCACCGGAAGTTTCCCCGGCGGTGACATAATCATCGGCAATCAATTGCGCGCCGCGATCGATCAAGCGCAGTGCCAGATCGGATTTGCCGCTCCCGGATGGGCCGCGCAGCAAAACCCCCATGCCGTTCACCGCCACGGCTGTCGCCGGAATATTTGTTGTGGCTGTTGCCGGTTTATTTTCCATGGTCAACTCTACTTCGCCAAAGCGAAACGGACAATAAAGCGGGCGCCGAGGATGGCGCCGCCGGGCGCCGTCCGGTTTTCTGCCCAGATATCGCCGCCGTGGGCGGTCACGATCTGCTGGGATATGGAAAGGCCGAGGCCGGAATGAGTTCCGAATTTTTCGGCTGCCGGCCGCTCCCGGTAGAAGCGCTCAAACACGGCGGCTTCCGATCCCGGTGGAATGCCGGGCCCGTCATCGGAGATTGTGATCAAGACGGTGCCGTCGTCGCGGCTGGCGGAGATGCGGATACGCCCACCCTCGGGGCTGAAGCTGACGGCGTTGGATATGAGGTTGCGCATCACCTGGACAATGCGGTCCTCGACACCCTCGATAATTAGGGCCGGGCCGGCGGCGATATCGAGATCGATTTCAACGTGCCGCGCTTCGCCCGAGGCTTGGTGGATTTCCGCTAAGGCAACCAGGATGGCGCCCACATCCACCGGTGTCATCTCGGCGCGCGACATTTCCGCATCGACGCGCGACGCGTTGGAGATATCGGTAATCAGACGGTCCAGCCGTTCGATATCGTTCTGAATGATCGACACCAGTTTGCGCTGTTGCGCCGGATCATCGATGCGCACCCAGGTTTCGACGGCGCTGCGCAATGAGGTCAGCGGATTTTTGATCTCATGGGCGACGTCGGCGGCAAAGCCTTCGATGGCGTCCATGCGTTGCCAGAGGGCCTCGGTCATGTCCTTGAGGGCGCCGCCGAGGGCGCCGATCTCGTCATGGCGGCGGCCCATGTCGGGCAGACTGTATTGGCGGGCAAGGCCGCGGCGCACGTGATCGGCGGCCTCGGCCAGCCGTGCCAGGGGCCGGGCAATGGTGCCGGCCAGGTACACCGACAACAGAACGGTAATCAAAAGCGCGATGCCGAACACCTTCAAGATATCGAGGCGCACTTGAAACACCGCCTCGTCGATGCGTCTTGTATCTTTGTTGAGGCTCAACGCCGCCAGCACCCGCTTGTAGCGTTGCACCGGCACGGCGACACTGACCGCCATATGGCCGCCGCTACCCCGCGATATGGCAAAGCCGTTTTCACCATTGAAGGCGCGGCTAAGGGCGCGCTTCGGCGTCTCTCCGGGCGCCGTGCCCGGAGCGCTAAGTCCGGTATCGGCGGGTAATATTTTAGTGGCGATGCGGTCGTAAAGATCAAGGGCGCGGCGCACCAAATCGCCATCGGTTTTTATGGGCGGCGGCAGATCCTCTACCTGGACGGCGCCGCCGGGCCCGGCGCGTATCCTGGAATCGGTGACCACGCTTCCATCCTTAAGAACCAGACGAGCCTGGGTGTGGGTGGCGTCGGCGAGGCGGCGGACGATCTGGCCGGCGATATCGGCGAGGATAGTCTGCTTGGAGGAAACACCTGAGCCTCCAGCTGCCTCGGCCACGGCGGCTTCGCCTAGGGCGGCGGCGAACATTTCGGCCTGGATAGTAAGGGCGGCGATCTCGTTGTCGATCAGCCCTTGGCGGTATTGGCCGACAAACAGTAGACCGGCCACCAATACTGCCAGCGCAAAGACATTAACCGCCAGGATGCGCCGCGAGATGGAGCGCATCCGTCTGGGCTTCCGGGGGTCGTGGATTCTGTCATCCCCCGAAACGCGCTGTTCCCCTGATCCCCTCAAGCCGTCCAAATTGTCTATCCGGTTAGAGCCAAATCCTAAGTCACATGCTTCTCACGATATCGGTAGCCGACGCCATACAAGGTTTCGATCTCGGAAAATTCGGGATCGACGACGCGGAATTTCTTGCGCAGCCGTTTGATGTGGCTGTCGATGGTGCGGTCGTCCACATAGATATGTTCGCCGTAGGCCGCATCGATCAATTGGTCGCGATTCTTCACATGACCCGGCCGGTTGGCGAGGGTTTTCAAAAGCAAAAATTCGGTCACCGTCAGATTGAGCGGCTTGCCCTGCCAGGCACATTGATGGCGCCCGGTATCGAGCAATAGATCGCCGCGCTGGATCGCCTCGTCCTTAGGCCCGCCGGGGCCGTCCGACATATCCAGATCGCGGCGCCGCAAGAGCGCCTTGATGCGTTCGATCAACAGGCGCTGGGAAAAGGGCTTGGTCAGATAATCGTCGGCGCCCATGCGGAGGCCCAAAACCTCGTCGATCTCGTCGTCCTTGGAGGTGAGGAAAATTACTGGCACGGCACTTTTCTCGCGCAGCTTGGTCAGCACTTCCATGCCGTCCATGCGCGGCATCTTGATATCGAGGACCACCAGATCAACCGGTTTGCGGGACAGCCCGCGCATGGCATCGGCGCCGTCTATGTAGGTATCTACCTCGAATTCCTCGGCTTCCAGGGCCATGGAAACCGACGTCAAAATGTTGCGGTCGTCATCGACCAACGCAATGCTGTTCATGCGGACACCCCTAATGGTATTTTCCTTAAACGATAGCAGCCCAATGGCTAACGCCAGAAAAAGACCAAATTGTGACAAAAATATAGTCCAATTCGGGCAAGACTTGTAATCTTATGGTATCCCGCCATTCGGAGCAGCCGAAAATATGACCCGATCCCCCATAAATCCAAGCGCTTCGGCCTATATTTCCCGGCGCCTGGCACGAGGTGCAAGCAAAGCCTATTTGTGCACCATCGGCGCCGAAAGCCAGCCCGATACCGCAAATTGGCCGTCGGCGTCGCTGATCACCGTCGCATCCCACTGGGATGGAAGTCCTATTTTGCTGCTCTCTGGTCTGGCCCACCACACCCAGAATATCGCCGCCGATGGGCGCGCCAGCATCCTGTTCGATGGCTCTGCCGGTTACAGCAATCCGCAGCAAGGCCCGCGCGCCGCCTTCATGGGCCGGCTGAAAAAAACCAAGGACGAGCGCCTGCATCAGCGCTTCCTCGCGCGCCATCCCGAAGCCGCCCGTTATGCCGGGTTTGGCGATTTCGGGTTCTACCAGATGCATGTGGAGCGGGTTCACTATGTGGGCGGATTTGCCGCCGCCATCTGGCTGAAGGCCCGCCGCGCCATCCTGGCCGCCAACGATTGCAAGGCGATTGCGGAGATGGAGGCTGGCGCCCTCGAACATATGAATTCGGATCACGCCGCCGCCGTCGCCAATTACGGCACCCGGTTGCTCGGCAAGCGCGGCAAGCATTGGCGGATGATTGGGCTTGATCCCGAAGGCTGCGATCTTGCCTGCGGTAACGGCGTCCACCGGCTGGATTTCAAAACCCTGGTGAGTGATGCCGGGGCCATGCGCGGCCAATTGGCTAGCCTCGCCGCCGAGGCCAAAAAGGCGCCCAAAGGCCGGCGCTGAACAGGCATCCGTCCACGCGCCGATGCGCCCGAAAAATATTGTTGAAAATCACCTGAGAATCGGTTGCACCGATCTGGTACGGCGGATAGAGTTTATTCCGCATCGAAACGACGCTGCATTGGAAACCTAACCACATTCTTTTATTTATTTGGATTTGTTCCGGACGTGTTAAACGCCGGGCGGCTATTGGGAGTTACGAATGCCGGGAACGAACGGGGAGCGGACGGGCAATCAAGCCTTGCTGAAGTGGGTTGAGGAAATGACCCAGCTTTGCAAGCCCGACCAGGTATATTGGTGCGACGGCTCGGACGCGGAATATAGCCGTCTTTGCGGCGAAATGGTTGCCGCCGGCACGCTAATCGAATTGAACCAGGAAAAGCGCCCCGGCTGTTACCTCGCCCAGTCGGACCCCACCGACGTGGCCCGCGTCGAAAACCGCACCTATGTGTGCTCTAAGCACGAAAAAGACGCCGGGCCGACCAACAACTGGATCGAGCCCGCCGAAATGAAGGCGACCATGAACGGTCTGTTCGACGGCACCATGCGTGGCCGCACCATGTATGTGGTGCCGTTCTCCATGGGCCCGCTGGGATCCCACATCGCCCATATCGGCGTGCAATTGACCGATTCACCTTATGTGGCGGCGAGCATGAAAGTCATGACCCGCATGGGCAGTCAGGCGCTTGATGTGCTTGGCGACGGCGCGTTCGTGCCGTGCATGCATTCGGTCGGCGCGCCCCTCGAAGACGGCGCCGAAGACGTGGCTTGGCCCTGCAACGATACCAAATACATTGTCCAATACCCGGAAGAGCGCGCCATCTGGTCCTATGGATCGGGCTATGGCGGCAATGCACTTTTGGGCAAGAAATGCTTTTCCTTGCGCATTGCCTCGGTGATGGCCAGGGACGAAGGCTGGTTAGCCGAACATATGCTGATCCTCGGCCTGGAAAGCCCCCAAGGCGAGAAAACCTATGTGGCGGCGGCCTTCCCGAGCGCTTGCGGAAAAACCAATCTGGCCATGTTGATCCCGCCCGAAGGGTTCGAAGGCTGGAACGTGAGCACCGTCGGCGACGATATCGCCTGGATCAAGCCCGGCGACGATGGCCGGCTGTATGCGATCAACCCGGAAGCCGGCTATTTCGGTGTCGTGCCGGGCACCTCATCGAAGACCAATCCCAACGCCATGGAGATGATGAAAGCCGATACCATCTTCACCAACGTGGCGCTGACCGATGACGGCGACGTCTGGTGGGAGGGTACTGACGAGCCGGCGCCCGATCATCTGATCGACTGGAAAGGCAATGATTGGACGCCGGCATCGGATACGCCGGCGGCGCACCCGAACGCGCGCTTTACCTGCGCCACCACCCAATGCCCGAGCGCCGATCCCGCCTGGGACGATCCCGCCGGCGTGCCCATCAGCGCCTTCATATTCGGCGGCCGGCTGAGCCACACCTTCCCGCTGGTATATCAGAGTTTCGATTGGGAGCACGGCGTCTACATGGCGGCAACCATGGGTTCCGAAGCCACGGCGGCCGCCGACAATCAGGCCGCCATCCGGCGCGATCCGATGGCGATGCTGCCGTTCTGCGGATACAACATGGCCGATTACTGGTCGCACTGGCTGAAAATCGGCAAGTCGCTGGCCAACCCGCCGAAGATTTTCCGGGTCAACTGGTTCCGCAAAGACGGCGATGGCAAATTCATCTGGCCGGGCTTTGGTGAAAACATGCGCGTCTTGCAATGGATCGTCGAGCGCGCCGGGGGTCAGGCCGAGGCAACACAAAGTCCGTTTGGCTATCAGCCCCAGCATCAGGACATCAACTGGACCGGCCTGGATTTCGGCGCTGGCGATTTTGGCGGCATCATGGATATCGAACGGGCCGGCGGCGCCGAGGAAGCGGAAGCCTTGAAGGAATATTTCGAAAGCTTCGAAGACCGCCTGCCACCGGAGATGGAAGACCAGCGCCAAGCCCTTGCCAATCGCATGCAAACGGCACCGGATGTGTGGCACGTCGCCGAGTAGATAGCCGGAAAGCCTTATAATTGACGTAGTTATGGCAATTTACTTGACGTATAAAATTTTGGGAATTGTCTGATTTTTGTTCATATGCAAATGAAATTGCGTTAGGCTCTGCCCAAGTTCGAGCAAAATTTCGGTAAACAAACATCTTTGGGAGGATTTCATGACCAAGAAAACTGCTCTGGCTGTTGGAATTGCGGCAGCCACGCTGCTCGCCGCCGCACCGGCAATGGCGCAAAAATCGAAAGACACGTTGCGCGTCGCCATCAACGACATGTTCAGCGTTTCCGACCCGTACCATTTCCCGCTGGACGAAAACGCACAGTTTTATCGGACAATTTATACATCGTTGATCGAGTACAACGAATATAAGGGCCGCTTCGAGCCGTTTCTCGCCAAATCCTGGAAGCGTATCAACCCGACCACCATCGAGTTTACCCTGCGCGAAGGCGTCAAATTTCATAACGGGGCCGAGTTCACCGCGGACGATGTGCTGACAACTCTGGCTTATCTCGCCGATCCCAAAGTGCGCATCCGCTTCAAGGCGCGCTACACTTGGCTGAAGAGCGTCGAGAAGCTGGGCAAGTATAAAGTCAGGCTCACAGGTAAGAAGAACCGCGCCACCGACATGGCCGATATCGCCTATCGCTTCGAAATGCTGCACGGCAAATCGCTGATGGGTCTCGAACGCAAGTCCGATTATGGCCGCGCTACTCCGTATGGCACCGGGCCCTATAAGATCAAGTACGTCGACCGCAACAAAGGCATCCTGGTCGAACGGGTCGAAAACTATTATGGCGATGCCGGCTATGGCCGCGCGCCGGTCAAATTCGTGCACGGTATTCCGATGCCCGATAATCAGACCCAGAAAGCCCAGTTGATCACCGGCGGCGTCGATATGTTGCGCGATGTCACCGCCGATGATGCCCGTAATCTGGTGACCTTGCCCGGCGTTGCGGCAACGCCGACACCGACCGGCATGCTGATGTATATCACGCTGGATGCGGCGGGCCGCTCCAAGAACAAAGTGATGACCGACATTCGTGTGCGCAAAGCCTTCATCATGGCGATCGATCGCAAAAAGATCGTCGAAGCTGTCGTCGCCGGCGGCAAAGATGCCGAATCACCGATGAGTGTTTGCTTCAAGGCCAATATCGCTTGCGATCCGACGACCACGCCGTATCCCTATAATCCGGCGGAATCCAAGCGCTTGCTGGCTCAGGCCGGCTTTCCCAACGGCATCGATTTGACCTTCTTCGTGCACGCGCCGATCCGCCACGTGGCTGAGGCCATTTCCGGTGAATTGCGCAAAGTGGGTATCCGTACCAAGCTCAACCCGCTGCCGCTGATGGTCTATGTGAAGAAACGCGGCGCCGGCGATTTCACGGCGTTCAACGGCTTCTATCCGACCGGCTCACATCCCGATGTTGCCAACCTGTTGAACTTCTTCTTCGGCGCTAACCGGGATTACTACAAAGACCCGATCATCCACGCCGCCGCGAAAAAGGGTTCCACCGAGTTTGATCTGGCCACGCGCACCAAGATCTATCAGCCGGCCCTCGATCAGGTGAACAAGATGGCTTACATCCTGCCGGTGTCTGAAAAGCCCATCGTCTGGGTGCACAACAAGGATGTGAAGGTGATGCGCAATAATATGAGCACCTTCGAATCCCGCCTCGGCGATTATGCCTGGAGCGATTACAAGGGTAAGTAATTAGACCTTAATTTTCAGAAAATTTTGGGGCGCCGTTCATTCGGCGCCCCTTTATCTTTTCAAGGCACCCGCACGTCGAGCATTTTGATAATGTCCCGATACAGAAATTTCTTTTCCTCCAACTCCAAACCGGCGGCGGCCAGATATTGCTCGGTGTTGCGATCGAATGCGGCGCCGTGGGCAAAGCGCACCCAAGGCGCCATCATTTTCATGATCGAGCGATACACGGGGTTTTCCGAAACGGAATATTCCAGAATGCGGATAGTGCCGCCGGGACGGCAGACCCGGCGCAGTTCGATCAACGCCGGTGTCTGATGTTCGGGCTCGAGCACACAAAACAAGAAAGTGGAGACGATGGCATCGAAATGATCATCGGGAAAATCCAGCGCCATCACATCCATTTGCCGGAGATCAACCTTGGCTCCAAGCTTTTCCTGGCGCGCCCTTGCGCGCCCGAGCATGGCCGGGCTGAAATCGATGCCGGCAACCGTGGTATCTTTGGGGTAGAACGGAATATTGCACCCGGTACCGACGCCGGCGTCCAAAAGAGTGCCCTCCAGGCCGGCAAACATCACCCGGCGCAGGGGTTGGTAGCGAAATCGCTCGAACGGCGCGTCGAGGAAATCATAGTAGCGGGCGATGCGGTTATAGGTTTCGAACTTGTTCATGTGTCCCTAGCACTGAAAAATTTCTCCGTCTCAAAACCATATGCGGTCCAGTCGGTCAGCCGTTCTGCATCTTGATCTCCGGGGCGACGGGCGGGGAGCCTATCGCAATTCAGTGATGGCCAGATAGGCGCCGTTTTCGGAAACCGTCAGGTGCCCCTTGCCCGATATATCTTCGGCCAGGCCTACATCGCCGGCGCCGAAGTTGCGCGTTTCGCCATCGCTGACGGTGATGCGAAACCCGCCGGAAAGAACCAGAAAATACTGGCGCGCCGGCGCCGGGTGATCCACGGATAGTCCCGGCGGGAATTCCAGGAAGCGGATCGCCTCGGCAAGCTGGCGCTCCGAAAGATTGGCGCCGATGGCCGGCGGCGGCACCGGGACCGGCGCCATTGCCATATCCATATCTTCGAAGTGGGTGTCGCCATCCTCGCCGTCGTACATTCGCGTATAGCGCATCATTTTCCCTGCTGTTGTTTGAGATAGGCAATCACGTCCGCCCGCATATTGGCGTCGTCAAATCCGTCGAAACCCATAATGTTTCCGCGCACCATTTTCTGCGGGCCGGACAAAAACCGGTTGAGGGCCGCCTCGGTCCAGATGTGTGCCGCTTCTTCCATGGATGAAGAATAGCTGTACCCCTTGAAGGTTCCGGCTTTGCGCCCGATGACGCTGCTTAAATTCGGCCCAACATTGTTGCCGTTGGCCTTAAACTCGAAATGGCAGGCCGCGCAATATTCTTCGTAAACGGTCTCGCCCTTCTTGACGTTGCCCTGGGCCATTGCCGGCGCCGCCAAAATCATTGCGGCGGCGATGGCGGGCGGGATGCTTGCGAAGAATTTGATACCCATATCATCCCCACAGTTGTTTGGTTGCGATACGCGCCCCCTCGGTCATGGCTTCCAGTTTGGCCCAGGCGATCTCCGCCTCGCCGACCCGGGGGCCGAGGCCGCAATCGGTGCCGGCCATGACGTTATCGCGGCCCACAAGATTGGCATAACGGCAAAGCCGCTCGGCGATCAATTCCGGATGCTCGATAAAGTCGGTGCAATGGCCGACCACGCCGGGGACGATATAGGTTCCCTCCGGCGGTTTCACGTCTTCGAATACCTTCCATTCATGTTCGTGCATGGGGTTGGAGGCTTCGAACGAATAGCTGCCAGCCTTCACCTTGAAGATCAGATCGATAATATGTTCCATGCCGATATCGCTCTGATGCGGGCCGTGGTTGGAGCCCCAGCACACATGCAGGCGGATCGATTCAGCCGGGATATTACGCAGGCCATGGTTCAAAGCTTCGACACGCATTTCCGCATATTTGCGGTATTCGGCGACGCTCATGCCGGGATGCATCTGCCAGCCGTCGGGCAGGTCGGGATCATCAACCTGCAACAAAAATCCGGCATTGTTGATGGCTTCATATTCCTCGCCCATGGCTTCGGCGATAGCGAACACGAAATCCTCGGTGGAGCCGTAATGTTCGTTCGCCAGCCAATGCTCGATGGAGCCCGGCGTTACCGACGGCAAATAGGATTGCTGAGGTGCGTGTCCTTCCAGCGCCGCCTTGAAGTTGGCGATGTCTTCGGCAATGGCCTCCTGGCCGATATATTTCAGATCCTCGACCACCACATTGTTGGGCGCCACTTGGACCACCCAGCCGCCGGTTTTTTCGAAATACTTGGCATAGCGCTGCATGTCGCGGGCGATGATGCTTAAGGGATAGCCCTCGGGCCGCTGATCTTCGGGGCGCAATTCGAACCCGGCCAGGCGTTGGCCCGCATAGGCAGTGAAATTGCTCTTCGCCATTTCGCCGTCATTGACGCAATCGACGCCGCATTCCAACTGGCGGGCGACCACCAGCCGCGTTTCTTCGGCGATGCGCGCCTTCATGTCGGCTTCATCGGTGGGCGCGCCGCCAGCGTGGGCGTAGACGATGCCGGTCAGCTCTTCCGAGCGCGGCAAGGCGCCAGCGTGGGTGCAGGTGATCCGGTTCAGACCATGTGTCATATTATTATACTCCCCTGATGTTTTCTTGTTGCATGTTCACGTTCATCACTATTATTGGAGATGCCGGCCAGGGTGGCAATCGTTACGGCAATCACAGGCAGAGTTAATTCCGGAGCAAACTTCATGACAAACCCCAAGATTGCCCCCAAGGTTGCTGTTGTTGTTCCCTGGGACAGGAGCGGCGAATCCTATCGCTATATGGAAGACGCCGGCTGCGATGTCGCCATCGCCGATGCCGCCTGGGCGTCCGGGTTCCATGCGACCCGGGGTAGCTATGTGGAGCTCTGCAACGGCGTCGACGCGATTATCGGCGCCCGCCTGGAAGGCATTCCCATCAGCGGCGATTTGCTGGCCGAGTTTCCTGATTTACGCATCTATTGCCGCTACAATATCGGCTACGACGATATCGACTTGGCGGCGGCTACCGAATTGGGCGTGATCGTCACCAACTCGCCGGTGGAATCCAATTGGGGCGCGGTGGCGGAAAACACCTTTGCCTTTATGCTCGGATTGCTGAAGAACCTCCGCGCCCGCGACACCCATGTTAAGGAAGGCGGCTGGCGCGAAGACGAGCCGGGCGCCACCTATCTCGGCCGCCGCCACGACGGCTATGGCGGTATCACCGTCGGTATCATCGGATTGGGGCGGGTCGGGTCACGGCTTTCGGATCTGTTACAGCCCTGGCGGGTCCGCATCCTGGCGTATGATCCGTACGTGGAGGATTCCAAGTTCATCCATCACAACGCCGAGCGCGCCGATCTGGAAACATTGCTCAAAGAATCCGATGTGGTCACCCTGCATTGCGATCTCAACGATGAAACCAGGCGCATCATCGGCGAGGCGGAGTTCGGCAAGATGCAATCATCGGCCATTTTCATCAATGCGGCGCGCGGCGGGCTGGTTGATCAGGACGCGCTTTTTCATGCCCTCGACGGCGGTTCCATTGCGGCGGCGGCCATTGATGTGTACGAGACCGAGCCGCCGCCCAAGCAATCGCCGCTTTTGGGTCTTGGCGACAAGATCATGCTGGCGCCGCACAGTGCCGGGCGAACCACGTCGGGGGGCGGCAGGGCGACCATGGGCGGCGCTGAAAACATCTCCATGCAGACCGAGATTTTGCTAACTGCGCTGCGCGGTGAGGTGCCCAAATGCGTGGTCAATCCCGACGCCCTGCCGGCCTGGCGCAAGCGCTTCGAAGGCAAAAACCTGCTCTAGCTGTTCTGTCTTAATGAGGTTGTTATCCACGTCATAGGTATAAAAGGTTACCTATGTCGCCGGGTCGGGCATGAAATAATTGGCGCGCCCGAAGGGATTCGAACCCCTGACCTTCCGCTCCGGAGGCGGACGCTCTATCCAGCTGAGCTACGGGCGCGCATGATCCGCGAATGGCGGGCGCGCACCATACCCTCGCCCCGCATGGGCGTAAAGCGCTGTCGCTTCATTGCTGCGCGCCGCTGACCCAGGCCAAAATATCGTTCCAAACCCGCTTGCCTTCCAGATCGCGGAGCAGCATGTGGTAGCCGCCCTCGTAGCGGTGCAAAAGCTGGCGCCCCTTGGCCGCTGCCGGCAAGTTGCCGAGCATTTGATCTGTCGGGCCTTTGCGGATCACTTCGTCCTTATCGCCGTACAGGATCAACGATTTGGACTTAAAATCCGGCGCCGAGCGAAGTGCCGCATCCATCAGATTGACCAAGCCCCAAATGGTATCGACGCGGGTTTCCTTGATCACCTTGGGATCGCGGCCAAGGGCGCGCAGCATTTCGATATTATCCGACGGCTTGATGTTCAACCCGCGCCCGGTCAGCGTCAGCCACGGCACCGTGTGTGCCGCCAACCACAGGGTCCAGCGCTGATAGAACGGCATGGTGGAGCGGCCCCAGACCGCCGGCGCCACCAGGATGACGCCATCGGCGGCGGGCGCATTCTCGCCCGCAAAGGCGGTCATGGCGACGGCACCGCCCATGGACATGCCGAGCACATAGAACGGCACAGGTGCGTGGCGGGCGCTAAGCAGCTTCGCCGCCGCCGCCAGATCATCGGTAAAGGCACTTGTGCCCGGCCATAATCCGGTGCCCGGTGCGGCGCCGAAACCGCGCTGGTCATAGGCATAGACCTGAACGCCCTTTTTTTGCCAAAACTCGGCGGCGTCATTGATGAAATTGCCATAGTCATTAAAGCCGTGCAGGGCCAGGATCACCGCCTTGGGCGCAGCATCGGTCTTCCAGATATGCAGCGGCAAATGTGCGCCGTCCGCCATCACCACGGCATCGCCAACGATGGCGGTTGGGGCCTTAAATGGGCCGGGCGCGTTCAGCACCGGCGCGCAGGAGGCCAGCAGAAGCACCAGCGCCGCCATCGGCCATGCTGCGCCTCGCTTGCGTATCGCCATTATGCAGCGCATGAACTTGTCCAATTGGGCATTTGATTACCGGTGCATCTTCGGTATCATTCGCTCCTGTCCCGGTCAACGACCGGCAATCAAATGGAGAGCATGATGGCCGCCTCAGATGAAGACCAAGCCGTAACCGTCCAGGAACGCCGCGTCTATTGTGACGGCGGCGGCGGCACCCTCGGCCATCCGGGCGTCTATTTGAATATTGAAGCCGCCGGCCACGTGGCCTGCCCCTATTGCAGCCGCCGCTTCGAGCTGGCCGAAGGCGCCGGCGCCGGCGCTGGCCACTAGCGCTGAAAGAGACCGCATGCAGCATGTCTTTCTGATCGACGGTTCGGGTTTTATTTTCCGCGCCTTTTACGGCATCAAGGCCGACATGAGCCGCGCCGACGGCACCCCGACCAACGCCGTCTACGGCTTCACCCAGATGCTCTTGAAAATGGTTGACGATACCGACGCCGATTATATCGCCGTGGTGTTTGACCGGGCCCGCAAGACCTTTCGCTCCGACATCTATCCCGAATACAAAGCGCACCGCCCACCGCCGCCCGACGAATTGATCCCGCAGTTTGATTTGGTGCGCGAAGCCACCCAGGCCATGAATATCGCCATGGTCGATATGGACGGCTTCGAGGCCGACGATTTGATCGCCACCTATGCCCGCCAGGCGGTCGCCGTCGGCGCCGACGTGACGGTGGTTTCCTCGGACAAGGATTTGATGCAGCTGGTCGGGCCCAAAGTCAAAATGTTCGACGCCATGAAGAACAAGGAGATCGGCCCCGATCAGGTGCGCGAGAAATTCGGCGTCGGCCCGGACCGGGTCATCGACGTGCAGGCGCTGGCCGGCGATTCGTCCGACAACGTGCCCGGCGTGCAAGGCATCGGCATCAAGACGGCGGCGCAGCTGGTGGAAGAATATGGCGATCTCGACGGTATTTTGGCCCGCGCCGAAGAGATCAAGCAGCCCAAGCGCCGCCAGGTGCTGATCGATCAGGCGGATATGGCCAGGGTATCGCGCGAATTGGTTACCTTGCGCGATGACGTGCCGGTGGAGGTGCCGCTGGAAAATTTCAAGACGCGCGAGATCGACCCGGAGAAATTGCTCGGCTTTTTGCAGCAACAGGAATTCAAATCCTTGATCGCCCGCATGGAAAGCCGCTTCGGCATCGAAGCCCCGGCCCCGGCAGCACCCGCTGCACCAACGTCTGCTCCATCCGATGAGCCCGCCGCCGAAGACGCACCGGCGGCATCGTTTAGCGGCGAGACCGAATATGAGCTGGTTCAGGACAAGGCGCGGCTGCAAGCCTGGATCGACGAGGCTACCAGCGTCGGCGTCCTAGCCGTCGATACGGAAACCACGTCCCTCAACGCCATGCGTGCCGAATTGGTCGGCATTTCCCTGTCCATCGAGCCGGGCAAGGCTTGCTATATCCCGGTCGCCCATTCCGAGCCGGAGGTGCAAGCCAGCCTCGATCTTGGCGGCGATAGTGGCGGCGGGTCTAAAAGCGCCATCAAGCAGATCAAGCGGGACGAGGCGATCAAGATGCTGAAGCCGCTGCTGGAAGATGCGGGCGTCTTAAAAATCGGCCACAACATGAAATACGATGCCAAGATATTTGCCCATTACGGCATCGAGGTGGCGCCCATCGACGATACTATGCTGCTCTCCTACGTGCTCGAAGGTGGCCTGCACGGCCACGGCATGGACGATCTGGCGGAACTGCATCTCGGCCATCAGACGATCAAATTCAAAGACGTAGCCGGCACCGGCAAGGCACAGGTGACCTTCGACAAGGTACCCCTGGATACGGCCTTGGATTACGCCGCCGAGGATGCGGATATCACCCTGCGTCTTTATCGAATGCTGAAGCCGCGTCTGGCGCGCGAACATATGGTCAGCATCTACGAGGTGATGGAACGGCCCCTGGTCGGCGTGTTGAAGCAGATGGAAAGCAACGGCATTTGCGTCGATGCGAAAATGCTGAAAAGCCTCTCCGCCGATTTTGCGAACCGCCTCGGCGATCTGGCGGTGGATATCCATAAACTTGCCGGGCGCGAATTCAACATCGCCTCGCCGAAACAGTTGGGCGAAATTTTGTTCGATGAAATGGGTCTGGAGGGCGCCAAGAAAACCAAGACCGGCGCCTATGGAACCGGCGCTGACGTGCTCGAAACCCTGGCCGCCGAGGGCCACGATCTGCCCGCACGGGTGCTTGAATGGCGCCAGTTGGCGAAATTAAAAAGCACCTATACGGACAGTTTGGTCGAAGACATCAATCCGGCGACGGGGCGGGTGCATACCAATTACGGTCAGGCTATCGCCTCCACCGGGCGCCTGTCATCCAACGATCCCAACTTGCAAAATATTCCAGTGCGCTCCGAAGAGGGGCGCAAGATACGCCAGGCATTCGTCGCCGCCGACGGTCATGTATTGTTGTCGGCGGACTATTCGCAGATCGAGCTGCGCTTGCTCGCCCACGTGGCCAAGATCGACGTGCTGATCGATGCCTTCAAGAGCGGCGAGGATATCCACGCCCTGACCGCCAGCCAGGTGTTCGGCGTGCCCATCGACGGCATGGACCCGATGGTCCGCCGCCAGGCCAAGGCGATCAATTTCGGCATCATTTACGGCATCTCGGCGTTCGGGCTGGCACGCCAGCTTTCCATCGGGCGCGGCGAGGCGTCGGACTATATCAAGGCCTATTTCCAGCGCTATCCGGGTATCCGCGATTACATGGACCGGACCAAGGAAGACGCCCGCGAGAACGGCTTTGTGACCACATTATATGGGCGCAAATGCCACACGCCGGGCATCGCCAATACCAATTCGGCGCATCGCAGCTTTGCCGAGCGCGCCGCCATCAACGCCCCCATTCAGGGCGGCGCCGCCGACATCATCAAGCGCGCCATGATCAAACTTCCGGGCGCCCTGGATGGGGCCGGGCTGAACGCATTGATGCTGTTGCAGGTGCACGATGAATTGATATTCGAAGTGCCCGAAGCCGAGCTGGACACCACCAAGGGTCTGGTGAAAGAAGTGATGGAATCCGTCGCCCATCTGGACGTGCCCCTGATCGTCGACACCGGCCACGGCGCCAACTGGGACGAGGCGCATTAAGGGCCAGCCGATCATCTGAGGCGACCTATTTACATAATATAATAGATATAATAGTATCCATTATATCTTTATAATTAATTAGCGGATACTATGATATCCTTTAAAATCAATTCATCTGAAGACATAGCCACCGCCCTTGGGGCTCGGTTGAAAGAGCGGCGGCTGTCGCAGAATTTGACGCTGGAAGGGCTTGCCCGGCGCAGCGGGGTTGCCTTGGGCACCTTGAAAAAGTTTGAGCGGACCGGCCTGATCGCCTTACGGTCCTTCGTTCGATTGGCCATCGCTCTGAAAGATGAAGCGGCGCTGGAAAAGCTGTTGCTGGCACCGGAGTTTGAGACCCTCGATCAGGTGCTGGAAAGCGGCAAAAAACCCAAACGCGGGCGCATTACGTGAAAATCGGGCCGGGAACGCCGCTTGACGTAACTCTCAATTGGGGCGCCGATGACGTTCAATCAGTGGGCCGGCTGGCCTACCGGGACCGCGTCGCCTATTTGCAATATGACGACGCTTTTCTGAACAGCGGGATCGAGATTTCACCGGTCTATCACCGCACCAGCGCTGGTCTGCATCAGCCCCTTAGGGCCGATGTTTTTGAGGGCCTGCATGGGGTCTTTCACGATAGCCTGCCGGACGGATGGGGCCGGCTTCTGGTGGACCGGCGCGCCGCCCAGCTTGGCATCGAAGCGGCAAGCCTGACGCCCCTGGACCGGCTGGCTTGCGTCGGTGCCAGCGGCATTGGTGCGTTGAGCTACGCACCGGCCATTGACCCCTGGGATATGAGCAGCCCGGAATTAGACCTTGGCGAACTAGCTGCCGGCGCTCGCCAACTGCTTGGCGGCACCGTCGGTGAGGTGCTGTCGGCCTTGGGCCGCGCCGGAGGATCGCCCGGCGGCGCGCGGCCGAAAGCGTTGCTGGCCTTGGGCATTGATGGCCAGGCGATGGTAGGGGCCGGTGCCGCGCCCGCCGAATACAATCATTATCTGGTCAAATTTCCAGGTTCGGGCGATCCCGAGGACATCGCCGCCATCGAAATGGCCTATTCCCAGATGGCCAAGGAAGCCGGTGTGGAAATGGCGGAAACCCGATTGCTGGAGGATAGCCAAGGCGGTCTTTATTTTGCGGCCCGCCGTTTCGACCGGCAAGGCGATGACCGGGTCCACGTTCATTCCGCATGCGGGTTGTTATATTCCGATATCCGGTTGCCGGCGCTAGATTACAAAGACCTGATCTTGCTGGCGCGCAACGTCACCCATGATCAGCGTCAATGCAAAGCCATGTTCACCCTCGCCGTTTTCAATGTCCTGGCCCATAACCGGGATGATCATGCCCGTCAATTCAGCTTTACCATGGAACGGAGCGGCGCCTGGCATATGGCGCCAGCCTATGACCTGACCTATTCGGCGGGCCCGGCGGGCGAGCATTCGACTGCGGTGCTTGGATATGGTGGCAACATTACGCACGCGCATCTTTTGCAATTGGGCACCATTGCCGATCTGAATGAAGCGGAGGCCGGCCAGATTATCGAGCGCGCCGAGGCTGCATTGGGTCAATGGAAAACCATTGCCGGGGATTATGGCGTTGCCCGCCAATCGAAGGGGCGTATCGGCGCGGCGCTTGCGTCGGTCAGACTTTGATCGCATCATTCACTAAAGTTTTAATCGATATTCGGGTGGCGAGCGGGAATAATGGGGGCTGATAGGCATTGATCTAGTAATGCCCTTATATTCTTTAATCCAACGAGCGGGAGATGCCGCATGTTAATCCGTATAAAAAAAGCCTCCGATGTCAGCTCGTCGGAAATCACGTCGAAGGAAGCCATCCTCAATCGCCGCGCCTTTATGACGGCTGCTGCGGCGGCTTCGGGGGTGGCGTTGCTGCCCACATTTGCCGGGCCAGCCTTTGCCGCCGCGCGCCTCGAAAATGTCAAAAAAACCAAATGGGGCGAGGCGGAAAAGCCGGCCACCCTGGAAGGCATCACCAGCCATAACAATTTCTATGAGTTTGGCACCGGCAAGTCGGACCCCAAACGCAACGCTCATACGTTAAAGCCCAAGCCCTGGACCGTGGAGATCGCCGGCCATGCGGAGAAGACGGGCACCTTCGATCTGGACGATCTGATCCGCCCGCACCAGTTGGAAGAACGCATCTACCGCATGCGTTGCGTGGAGGCCTGGTCGATGGTGATCCCCTGGGTTGGCATTCCTTTGGGCGATGTTTTGAAGCGTTTGGGTCCCACTTCGAAAGCCAAATATGTGGCCTTCGAGACCCTGGTCGATCACGAACAGATGCCGGCGCAACGATCGCCGGCCCTGCCCTGGCCCTATTTGGAAGGCCTGCGCATGGACGAGGCCATGCATCCCTTGACTTTGCTCGCCGTCGGCATCCATGGCGAGGTGATGCCTAACCAGAACGGCGCACCGATCCGCCTCGTTGTTCCGTGGAAATACGGCTTCAAGGGCATCAAATCCATTGTCAAAATTTCCTTCGTGGAAAAACAGCCGCCGGCCACCTGGAATATCCAGGCGCCTCGGGAATACGGTTTTTATTCCAATGTGAACCCGGAACGCAGCCATCCCCGCTGGAGCCAGTCGCGGGAACGCGTCATCACTGGCGAGGGCGGCATCAAGGCCCTGTTCGCACCCCGCGCCGAAACCAAGATGTTCAATGGCTACGCCGAAGAAGTCGCCAGCCTGTATGCGGGCATGGACCTGTTTAACAATTTTTGAGGCATCATGGCGGCTAAACTATCGCAAAAGACATCGCGCCGGATATTCAAGCCGCTTGTCTTCCTGATCGCCCTGTTGCCGCTCGCCTGGCTGGGCTACGCGCTCTATTCCGATACTGTCCTCGGAACCCGGCTGCTGACCAACGACCCGGTGCAAAAGCTGGACCGGGAGCTGGGCGATTGGGCGCTGATCCTGATTATCATCACCTTGGCCGTCCGCCCGGCGCGGGAATTATTGGGCATGAACGAATTTATCGCCTACCGGCGCATGATCGGCCTGTTCGCCTTTTTCTATGTATTGCTGCACTTGTCCAGCTACACGATTTTGAACCTGCAAATAAATCTGGATGAATTCTTGGTAGACGTGGCGAAGCGGCCCTTCATCACCATCGGGGTGATCAATTTTGTGGGCTTGGCGGCATTGGCCGCCACCTCCACCCGCGGCATGATCCGCCGGCTGGGCGGGCGCAACTGGCGGCGGCTGCATATGCTGATCTACGGCATTTCGGTGCTCGGGCTGATCCATTTCATCATGATGATCCGCGCCGATTTCTCGCGCCCGTTCATTTATGGCGGCTGTATTGTGGTATTGCTCGGCTACCGTTTATGGACGGGGCGGCGCAAACGCATACCCGCTTAAATCAGCCATCCGCTTCCGCCGGGCCCGAGAAGCCGGAATAGTTTAGGCTTTTCAAGACAGCATCGATATTGGTCATATCGGTGGGCAGCACGACACGGGTGCCTTCCTGCGCCAATCCGGTCAGCTTTTGTAAATAGCGCTCGGCCAGTTGCAGGCGGATGGCATCGTCGCCGCCGGGTGAGGATTCGATGGCGGCGGCGACCACTTCGATGGAATTGGCGGTGGCCTCGGCGATCGACAGAATTTCTTGGGCCTGGCCCTCGGCCTCGTTGATGGTGCGCTGCATCTGGCCCTCGGAGAGGTTGATGGCTTCCATCTTCTCGCCTTCGGAGGTGTTGATGCGGCTTTGCTTCTCGCCTTCGGAGCGGGCGACGATGGCGCGCCGTTCGCGCTCGGCAGTGACCTGTTTTTCCATGGCCTCGTGCACCGAGGGCGGCGGCGTCAGGTTCTTGATCTCGTAGCGGTGGACGCGGATGCCCCAAGTTTTACCGGCGGCGTCCAGCGCCTCGACCACGCGCGCCGAAATGAGCGCCCGCTCTTCGAAGGTTTTGTCCAGATCCAACGTGCCGATCACCGAACGCGTGGTGGTTTGCGCCAATTCCATGGCGGCGATGCCGTAATTGGTGACGCCATAGCTGGCGCGCACCGAATCGATCACCGAAATATACATGACGCCGTCGACCTCGACGCGCACCTCGTCGGCGGTGAAGCATTCCTGCGGCGGTACTTCGACGGTCAGCTCTTTCAAATCGAGCTGGTAGGAAACCTTGTCGACGAAAGGAATAAGCGCATGGAAGCCGGCGCCAAGGGTCCTGTTATATTTGCCCAGCCGTTCGACCACGTAAGCGGCTTGCGTCGGAACGATCTTGATCGAGGTGAAAAACCGGAAGATCAAGACCAGGAAGATAATACCCCAGACGGCGAAGTTGAAAATATCGGAAACCGGAATATCGGTGAAAATTCTATCGATAGATGGCATGTTATCTCTCCCTATTCGCCGCCGGGCGCCCACGGCCCGGTTACGGTTGGACGGCCCTTGTCTGGTCCACCATCCCCGTCCGGCAGCTCACCCCCGGTTATCGTCGACAATCCTTGGAAAAAGCCCTGCACGTTGGCCAGTTCCAGCGGAATCACCGAAACGTCGGCGCGCGCGGCGATATCGCCCAGGGTTTCGATATAGCGGCCCACCAGCTGCGCATTGATGGCGGCGTTGCCGCCGGGCTTTTCGATTGCCTTGGCGATCAATTCTGTTCCCTTGGCGGTTGCCCCGGCGATCAGCGAGATCGATGTGGCGCGTCCCTTGGCTTCGTTGATGCGGCGCTGTTTTTCGCCCTCTGACAGATTGATCTCCGCCTGGCGTTCGCCTTCGGAGAGGTTGATGGTGGCTTCTTTCTCGGCATCGGCGTTGGTGATTTCGGCCCGTTTCTGGCGCTCCGCCTCCATCAGCTTTTCCAAGGTGAGCATCACGTCTTTCGATGGCGTGATGTTCTTCAATTCGTAGCGCAGGATTTTGATGCCCCACGGGTTCGACGCTTCGTCGATTTCCTGGACGATGGCTTCGTTCAGCCTTTCCCGCTCGGAAAAGGTCTGCCCAAGGGACAGCTTGCCGACCTCGGCGCGCATAGTGGTCTGCGCGAGATTGACGGCGGCGCGGTGATAATCTTCGATGCCGTAGCTGGCGCGCTCGGGATCGGTTACTTTCAAATAAACAATGCCGTCCACATGCACCTGGATATTATCGCGGGTGATGCAGTTTTGCCCCGGAATATCCAGAACCTGTTCCCTGATATCGTGCCGGTAGGCAACCCGGTCGAAAATCGGAATAAGGAAATGGAAGCCGGGTTGCAGCACGGCGCGGAAGCGGCCAAGCCGCTCGACCACGTTGGCTTCGCGCATGGGAACAATGATGAATGTCTTCCAGACAATAAATCCGGCGACCAGCAAAATTGCGGTAAAATATGTCAGCATTACAGAACTCCCAAAAAAACTCAATCGCCGGGCTCAACCACCCAAGCGAGGTTTTCACGGCGCACCAGCTTGGCCTTGGCATTGATTTCCAGTACGTGATCATGGCAGATCGCCGGCCAAGTGGTGCCGCGATAGCGGATGCGGCCCGGGCCTTGCGGACGGACGATTTCGGTAACGATGACCACGGTGCCGGCCGCATCCAGGTCTTCGTTGGTGGATTCAGCAACGCTTGTTCCGCCGGAAAAGCGCTGCACCATGCTCCTGAATACAATGATCAATGCCAGCGAAACCATGAACCAGGTGGTAAAGGCGCCCATCCAATGGTCCAACACGCCGATCCAGAGCAGAAAGGCCACCAACAACGCGCCGCTGCCCAAAAACATGAGAATGGCGCCGGGAACCACAAGTTCCAGGACAATGAGGACGCCGCCGCTGACCAGCCAGTAAAGTTCCATCTACGGCCTATTCTAGAACGATTCTGGGAAAATATGAATCAATTTGATGGGAGCCGCTCTAACCATAAACTACGCATCAAAGCAGATTATTGCCTTCGAATCGCTTGCGCCAGGCTGGCAGGGCGCCGGCCAATTATCCCCAGGTTCCACAAGGGTGTGGATCGAATGTCTCTTGTCCGGCATCTCGCCCGCCGGTTAAAATTTGCTCAGATGCGGACGTGGAAAGGGGCTGCAAAGCCTCTCAGAGCGTCTGGATCTCGTCAGAAAATCCCAGGGACCCTTTGGGGTATGAAGGACCACTGATTGGAAGCGGCTTCGTCGGGCAACGGGCGGAGCCGCTTCTTTATTGGCCTCTGGATTTGGCGGCGCGCCCCGTGCAAAATGGGTATTGCCGCAACCAGCAAGGCAATTTAGAGCCGATGAACGTCACCAACCTCCTGGCCACCCAGGCATCGCAAACCCCGGATGCGTCCGCCATTGCCACCAATATGGGCGCGCTTAGCTTCGCCGATCTAGACCGGGCGGTATCCCGATCCGCCAAATCGTTCCAGGACCAGGGGCTCGAAAGTGGCGATTGGGTGGGCATCTTGCTGGCCGCGCCGGTGCAAAATCTGGTGGCGTCCCTGGCTGTGGCCCGCCTCGGCGCCGGTCAGGTCCCGATTTACACCAGTGATAAGCCGGCGGCCGTCCGCCAGCTCTGCAAAAGCCTAAACATCGACTGGGTTATTTCCGATAGCACCGGTGCAAGCCCTTGGACCCGAACCCTGGCGCCGCCGCCGGGCGGGCTGGCCGCGCTGAAGGCGCTCCGGCCCATCGACTTTCCCATCGATAGTGACGGCGAAAGCCTGTTCACGGTAATGCGCACATCGGGCACGTCGGCGGGCAAGCCGAAATTGGGCTACCTCACCCAGGCCGCCGGGGTGGAGCGGATCAGCGTCCAAAACGATTTTGCGCCCGGCGATCGCTTCCTGCAGCTCCTGGGCGGCGAATATTACAGCGCCCGCCAGGATTATATCCGCTGCATTTCGGCGGGCGGCTGCGCCGTCTTTGACGAGACCGTCACCGTCAGAAACCTCGCCCGCCGAGCCGCCGATCTTGGTATCAATGTTCTGTGCGGCACGTTGGTGCATGCCAACCGGCTTTTAGAGATCGCGCCGGAAGCGACGCCGCTGCTGCCCGGCCTTCGCAATTTCAAGCTTTCCTCGAGCGCCATTCCCGAAGCGCTGCGCCCGCAAATTAGAAGCCGCTTGTCGCCTAACTTGCATATTTACTATTCCATGACCGAGGTTGGCCGGGTGTCCGTTTTGAGGCCTGAAATGGTGGGCCAGAGTGCCGGCAGCGTCGGTCCGCCAGGGCCCGGTATCGAAGTGGAGATCATCGGCGATGATGGCGCGGTCCTGACCGGCGGTGAAATCGGCAGGCTCAAGGTAAAGTCGGCGGCGATGATCGCGCGCTATCTGGGCGATGCGGAGGCTTTCGCAGGCGCCATCAGCGGCGGCTGGTTCCAGACCGAAGATATGGTTTCCATCAATGATGCGGGCGAATTGATCCACCATGGCCGCGCCGACGACGTGATGATCTATGACGGCATCAATATTTACCCGGCGGAAATCGAGAACGTGCTGCTGCGCCATGTCGATGTTATCGAGGCAGCCGCTTTTCCGATCCCCGGTGGAGCCCGAGGGCAAATGCCGGGCGCTGCGGTGGTCGTCCGTGCCGGGGCGCGGGCAATGGATCTGCAGGACCACTGTCACGAGATGTTGGGAGAGCGCGCGCCGGTGCAAATTTTGCGGCTGCGGGAATTGCCGAAAAATGCCGCCGGCAAGGTGGTCACATCCGAACTGACCGAATTGGCTCAAAACGCCGCCGCCGGGGGCGCCGGGCGATGATGGATGTATATGAGCCCAAGTTCGATCAGCCGGAATATACGAAGGACGCGCGCCGCTATTATCTGATCTGCTCCGCGCCCCGGACCGGCAGCAGCCATTTGTGCGAGCTGCTGATTGCCAGCGGCGTCATGGGCGTGCCAGCGGAATATTTCAACAATCGCTCGGGCATTCGTCGCATGACCAAGAATTTCGGCATCGGGCGAAACGGACATGTGCCCATGGAGCGCTATATCGAATTATTGAAAAAGCACCGAACCACGGCAAACGGTCTGTTCGGCGCCAAAATTCAGCATTGGCAGATCGGCAATCTCACCAAGGCGAAACTGATCTCCAAACATTTTCCGGGGGCCAAATTTATCCATCTGACGCGCGCCGATATTCTAGCGCAGATCGTATCCCATAACATCGCCGTTCGAACCGGCAACTGGAACTCCATGCAGGGCCACGAGGCGCTGGAACTTGACCGCCAATCCTTGCGCAAATCGGCGCAATTTATTTGCGAGGAACGCGCGGCCTGGGATTATTTTTTCGCCGCCAACCAGATCGATCCATTGCACATCCGCTACGAGGATCTGGAAACCGACCGAGATAGCGTCATCGCCAAGCTCTTCGATTTCGTTGGCGTTGAAACGGATTTTGACTTTTTGCAGCAGCCCACAGCCTTGAGGCGCCAGCGGAGCCAGATCAATGCCGATTGGATTGATGCGCTGAAGTCGGACGCCGGTTATTAGGACAGACCAGGGAAAGCCATCAGAGGTTGCGTCTCGTGCTTACGATCGAAGCTTTACACTGATCCGGATTACATCCGTGCAGTTTGCAAATCGGGGCCGTTGCCGATCTCGATTGATTATCGATCGGGTGGCTGTCTACAATGTCGGAGCATATTTGGGGAGACTGGTGAGTTGAATTTAGAGCTATCGGGCAAACGTGCCCTGGTAACCGGATCGAGCCTCGGCATTGGCCGTGCCATCGCCGCCGATCTGCTGCGCGAAGGCGCCGCCGTGATCATCAATGGCCGCGATGCGGACCGTTTGGCCGCTGCCGCTGAAGAATTGTCAGCCGCCGGCGATGTCACCGTCGCCGCCGCTGATTTGTCGGACGCCGCCGGCGCCGAATCCTTGTTGGATCAGATTGGCGCGCCCATCGATATTCTGGTCAACAATGTGGGCGTCTTTACCGTCAAGCCGTTCTTCGAAATCTCCGACGACGAATGGACCGATATGTTCCAGTTGAACGTGATGAGTGGCGTGCGCCTGGCCCGCGCGCTCATGCCGGCAATGCTGGAGGACGGCTGGGGGCGCATCATCTTCATCGGATCGGACCAAAGCGAAAAGCCCAACCCGGTGATGGCCCATTACGCTATGAGCAAAACCGCCCAGGTGTCGGTGGCCCGTAGCCTGGCCGAGTTGACCGTTGGCACGGGCGTTACGGTAAACTCAGTGCTGGCGGCGCCGACCTGGACCGATGGCGTCGAAGCCTTCATGAAACAGATGGCCGAGATCGAGGGCACCACCCCGGAAGCCATGAGCAAGGAATACTTCGCCGGCGGCGAGGGGCGTACATCGTTGCTGCAGCGCTGGGCAGAACCGCACGAAATCGCCAGCTTTGTGGCCTATCTCTGCTCGCCCAGGGCGTCGGCCATTAATGGCGCCGCGTTGCGTGCCGATGGCGGCATGGTGCGCTCTTTGTTCTAGAATTGCAGGCGAGATCAGTATTGAAATATAGGTATAATCCCTAGAATTAATACGGATTACCACATGGGGCCGCCCGGGCTTGCCGTAACCATTTGTAATGTAATCCGGATAGGCCGCTTCGATTGGTAGTTTGAAGCGCCGAAGCCGTCTGCCGGCGCAAACGCCGCGAGAATGAACAGGGTGGGCCAAATTTGAGCTCAGGGGATATCCGAAGACGTGGCTACTGATCGATCCCCGCTTGCGGGTGAATCAAAAAACAGCGACAAACCGATTTCCAGGCCAGAGGCCGCCTGGGAAACGGATTTGACGCGGGCATTCGAATATTCGCGAGATTGTATATTCCTCTGCGATGGCGGTCGGGTTGTGTATTTGAACCAGGCCGGTCGGGCCATGCTGCTGGCAGCGGATGATCAAGCCCTGGCTGGGCGGTCATTTTACGATTTCTTGACGCCCGATTGCGCGCCCGCCTATGCCGAATCCGATATTTTCGATGGCCGCCTGATTGGCGATACGCCGATCCCGCTCAAACTGAAAGCCGCCGATGGCGCTACTTTCAGTGCCGATGTCAGTTTTTTCGCGGGCGATGAATTTGGCAACCGCATGACCGTGATCAGTGTTCATGACATATCTGATCGGGTGCATTTGTCCGAAGACATCCACCGCTCCGAAAGCCGCTACCGGAAGCTGATCGACAATGCCCTCAACATGTCCTGCATTTGTAAGAGCAATGGCGATATCACCTTTATAAACCAAGCTGGAATTCTTCTTCTCGGCGGTCGGGGCGCGGATCAGTTTACCGGTCGCTCGCTGTTTGATTTTATCCACATTGATTACCGCGAGATCATGCGCGCTGCCCTAGGCGAAATTC
>Ga0233427_10000540_pt1 | contig 48013 bp, 42 predicted proteins | sample SI_118_April2016_5_FD_179885 | JGI IMG/M metagenome (GOLD analysis project Ga0233427, IMG submission 179885) | Seawater microbial communities from Saanich Inlet, British Columbia, Canada - SI_118_April2016_100_MG | ecosystem: Environmental > Aquatic > Marine > Inlet | place: Canada: British...
GATCTGCGTGTCGAAACCACAGCAAAAACATGGCACACCGCCTATAAAGGCCCACAGTTTGATAACGGCCAATTGAAAAAAGAAGAGATTGCGCACCAGAATCCTACCGGCATGCAGGGTTTTGTCTACAACACCCGCCGCAAACAGTTTACCGATCCGCGAGTACGCGAAGCACTGGCCTATGCCTTTGATTTTGAATGGACCAACAAACAACTTTTCTACAGCTCTTACAAACGTACTGAAAGCTATTTCTCCAATTCTGAACTCGCCTCTAGCGGTTTACCGAGCGCAGAAGAACTGGCTATTTTGGAACCCTTTCGCGATCAATTACCACCGCAAGTTTTCACGCAAAGCTATACCGTGCCGCGCACCGAAGGTAATGGCAATACGCGTTCCAACATTCGTCACGCACTACAGTTATTAAAACAAGCTGGCTGGGTCATAAAAGATAAACAACTGACTAACCAAGCCAGCGGTGAAACTATGCACTTTGAAATCATGCTAGTAACACCGGAAATGCAGCGCATGGTACTGCCCTTTAAAAAAAATCTACAACGACTCGGCATTAACGTAGATATTCGTCTTGTTGACACACAACAATATATCAATCGGCGTAATAGTTTTGATTTTGATATGATCGTTGGCAGCATGCGGCAGTCCAACTCGCCAGGCAATGAGCAACGTGACTTTTGGCACTCGCGTGAAGCCGATCGTCCCGGCAGTCGTAACTGGGCCGGTATAAAAAATCCCGTGATCGACCAATTGGTTGATCTTGTTATCAGCGCCCCGAATCGTCAATCTTTAGTGCACCGTACCCGCGCCCTTGATCGTGTTTTGCTTTGGGGGCATTATGTTATTCCCCAGCATCACCTGAGTGTTTATCGCGTGGCCTACTGGGATAGATTCTCGCGACCAATGATTGCCCCCAAATTTTCACTGGGGCTAGATAATTGGTGGTTTTCTCCACCATTAGAGATAGCAGAAGAAAAAAATCCTAACTAATGCAAGCCTATATACTTCGCCGTTTATTGTTAATAATTCCAACCTTGTTTGGAATTATGTTAATCAATTTTGCGGTGGTTCAAATCGCTCCTGGTGGCCCTGTTGAGCAGATGCTCTCGCACATGCAGGGACTCGACAACGGCGCCTCATCACGTATTGGCGGCTCATCACAGGCCGAAGTTCTCAACCGCAGCACTAGCATCGGACAAAACGCCAAATATCGAGGCGCGCAGGGACTCGACGCCGAGCTGATATCGAAAATCGAAAAGCTCTACGGTTTCGACAAGCCAGCGCATGAGCGTTTCTGGATCATGCTAAAAAATTATGCCCGCTTTGACTTTGGTGACAGCTTTTTTCGAGACGCTAAGGTCACTGACTTAATCATTGAAAAAATGCCAGTATCGGTCTCTCTGGGGCTTTGGACTACCCTACTGGTATACCTGATTTCGATTCCCTTAGGCATCCGTAAAGCCATCAAACACGGTTCAAGTTTTGATATCTGGACCAGCTACGCCATTATTATCGGCTATGCGATTCCCGGTTTTTTGTTTGCACTGTTTTTAATTGTCTTTTTTGCTGGCGGCAGTTATTTCGATTGGTTTCCGCTACGCGGACTAACCTCTGCTAACTGGGAAGAACTATCAATCATTGGGAAAATTACTGACTACTTTTGGCATTTAGCGCTACCCGTCACAGCGATGGTGATAGGTAGTTTTGCGACTTTAACGATGCTCACTAAAAACTCGTTTCTTGATGAAATCAATAAGCAGTACGTAGTCACTGCGCGCGCCAAAGGACTAGAAGAAAAGCAAGTGCTTTACAGGCATGTATTTCGTAATGCGATGCTGATAATTATTGCTGGCTTTCCCAGCGCGCTGCTAGGAATTTTCTTTACCACCTCACTGCTTATAGAGGTTATCTTTTCTCTGGATGGGTTGGGACTACTTGGCTTTGAGGCGGTATTGAATCGCGACTACCCGGTATTTTTTGGCACACTGTTTATCTTCACACTTCTGGGTTTAGTAATCAAATTAGTGAGTGATCTCACTTACAGCCTGGTGGATCCGCGTATCGACTTTGAAAGCAGGGATGTCTAAACCGTGACGCTAAATCCCATTAACCAGCGCCGCCTGCAACTATTCAAAGCCCACAAACGTGGTTATTACTCACTATGGATTTTTTTGGTGCTATTTACACTAACCACCGGTGCCGAGTTTATCAGTAACGATAAACCCATAGCCGTGTACTACGACAACAGTCTCTATGTACCTATATTTAAAGCCTACCCAGAAACCTTTTTTGGCGGGGAGTTTGAGACCGAAGCCGATTACCGCGATGAATATGTCGCTGACTTGATTAACGCCAATGGTTGGATGCTTTGGCCAGTCATACGTTACAGCTACGACACCATCAACTATAGGCTAGAGCAACCGGCACCCTCTCCACCCACCGCTGAAAATTGGTTAGGCACAGATGATCAAGCCCGTGATGTTATGGCTCGTGTTATTTATGGGTTTCGCATCTCGGTATTGTTTGCCTTGATATTGACACTGGTCAGTTCGGTGATTGGTATTGCTGTCGGCGCATTACAGGGCTTTTATGGCGGTAAAATAGATTTGCTCGGACAACGTTTTATGGAAATCTGGAGCAGCATGCCACAACTTTATTTGCTGATTATTCTTGCCAGTATTGTCATTCCTAATTTCTGGTGGTTACTGGCCATTATGCTGCTGTTCAGCTGGATGGGGCTGGTCGATGTAGTACGCGCTGAGTTCTTACGCGGCCGAAATCTCGAATACGTACGTGCGGCGCGCGCATTGGGGTTAGCTAACCGTCATATCATGACACGTCATATCCTACCCAATGCCATGGTTGCCACCATGACCTTTGTGCCATTTATTCTCACCGGCGCCATCACCACCTTAACAGCACTGGATTTTCTAGGCTTTGGTTTGCCACTCGGCTCGCCCTCTCTCGGCGAACTCGTGGCACAGGGCAAAGCTAACCTGCAGGCGCCCTGGTTGGGTATTTCAGCTTTTGCGGTGTTATCGGTGATGTTAACCCTGCTGGTCTTTATCGGCGAAGCTGTGCGCGATGCCTTTGATCCAAGGAATACCTTGTCATGAGTCAGGAAATCGTACTAAAAATCAAAAAACTATGTGTTGATTTCAAAGTAAACGGTCACCTTTTCCACGCACTTAAAAATGTCTCATTTGAAGTTAAAAAAGGCGAAACTCTGGCGCTAGTTGGCGAGTCAGGCTCCGGCAAATCGGTTACCGCATTATCAGTATTACAACTGCTGCCCTACCCCATTGCATCGCACCCTAACGGCAGTATCAGAGTCAATGATGAAGAAATCATCGGCATGAAACCGGCAAAATTACGTCAGATTAGGGGGGATAGGGTCAGCATGATTTTCCAGGAGCCTATGACCTCCCTCAATCCACTCCACAACATCGACAAACAAATCCGTGAAGTGTTGTTATTACACCGCGGCTTAAAGGGCGCACGCGCCACCGAGCGCGTTATCGAGTTACTTGAACTAGTCGGCATCCCCGAACCTGTCAAACGTCTGAGGGCTTATCCACACGAGCTTTCGGGAGGACAGCGCCAGCGAGTAATGATTGCTATGGCGCTTGCTAACGAACCAGATTTACTCATTGCTGACGAGCCAACCACAGCGCTCGATGTAACAATTCAAAGGCAAATTCTTGAGTTGTTACAGAATTTACAGAAGAAAACGGGGTTAGCTATTTTACTGATCACCCATGACTTGAATATCGTACGACACTATAGCAATCGCGTCTGCGTGATGACTAATGGCGAAATTATTGAAAGCGCTGAAACGATAAAATTATTCGCGCAACCACAGCACCCCTACAGCAAAAAACTACTCAATGCAGAACCTTCTGGCGAGCCCATAGCCGTTAACAATAACGCCAATATTTTGCTTGAAACGGACAACTTAAAGGTCTGGTTCCCAATTAAAAAAGGGTTACTTGCACGCACTATAGATCACCTTAGAGCCGCTAACAATGTGACTTTTTCGCTACTTCAGGGGCAAACACTCGGCGTCGTTGGCGAAAGTGGTTCAGGTAAAACCACATTAGGACTAGCGCTGCTACGTTTGATCAAAAGCGACGGTAAAATACACTTTGCCGATCAACGTATTGACACGCTGAACCAAAAACAAATGTGCTCACTACGCCCGGATATTCAAGTGGTTTTCCAAGACCCCTTTGGTAGTTTGAGCCCACGTATGTCGGTTGCAGAAATTATTGCTGAGGGCCTAACCATACATGCCCCAGCTAGCGCCTCTGAATACGATAAAAAAGTCATTCAAGCACTCACTGAAGTGGGGCTTGATCCAGACACACGGCACCGCTATCCACACGAATTTTCTGGTGGCCAGCGCCAACGTATTGCCATTGCCCGGGCATTAATTCTTAAACCACGGCTAATTATTCTCGATGAACCCACCTCCGCGCTAGACCGTACCGTACAAGCACAAATTGTGACGTTGCTGCGTAATTTACAAGCCAAATACCAGCTCAGTTACCTGTTTATCAGCCATGATCTAGCGGTGGTAAAAGCCTTGAGTCACAACATGATTGTGATGAAATCCGGTGAGATTGTAGAACAAGGTCCGGCAGAAAAACTTTTTCGGGCCCCCCAACATCAGTACACCAAAGCGTTATTACGCGCCGCGTTTCAGTAGCTTTTACTGATTATCTGGTGATCGTAATTAAGGGAGCCATTGGGTATACTTGCCGTCATTGAATTTGGCATGGTGCCTTGCAGGAAACAACGTTGGCAGTCCCTCAAGTCACCAGAGTTAACATGAGACTAACATCTCAACGAGACCTCAGCATAACGACTGCGCTGACCAATACGTTATGCTGAGGTCTCCTAACATTAAAGAAAAGGGTTAAATATGGGTTTTCTTACGGGTAAAAAAATTCTTGTTGTCGGTGTCGCGAGCAAATTATCAATTGCTTCCGGCATTGCCGCTGCCTGTCACCGCGAAGGCGCTGAGCTGGCATTTACCTATCAAAATGAAAAACTAAAAGCGCGGGTTGAAAAATTTGCAGCGGGCTGGGGTTCAAATCTCATATTCCCCTGTGATGTTGCCAGTGACGAGCAAATTGATGCCGTGTTCAAAGACCTATCCGAACATTGGGATGGCCTCGATGGTATCGTCCATGCTGTAGGCTATGCGCCGGCTCATGAACTGGATGGTAGCTATGTGGATGTCACAACCCGCGAAGGCTTTCGTATTGCCCATGACATCAGCTCCTACAGTTTTGTCGCCTTAGCCAAAGCCGGCCGCGAAATGATGCAGGGCCGCAACGGTGCACTGCTGACCTTGAGCTACCTTGGTGCTGAACGCACTATGCCAAACTATAATGTGATGGGGTTAGCTAAAGCCAGTCTTGAAGCTAATGTGCGCTATATGGCTCGTAGCCTTGGTCCAGAGGGAATTAGGGTGAATGGCGTCTCAGCAGGACCTATTCGCACACTTGCCGCCTCTGGCATTAAGAGCTTCCGCACAATGCTTGATTATAACCAAAGCCAAACACCACTACGCCACAACACCACCATTGATGAAGTAGGTGATGCCTCTGCCTTCCTGCTGTCGGAACTGGCGCGCGGCATTACCGGTGAAATAACCTATGTAGATGGCGGCTTTAGCACCACAGCCATGGGTGACATTCCAACAGATTAAACGCCTTTATAAAGAACAAAAAAAACCGCTGTCGCATTTATTGCAACGGCGGTTTTTTTATACCTGCATCATCTAACAAAATTTGTCTAATGAGGCCCTCTAGAACTTCTCAATAGTAGCACTTTCCCGTGCCTCATCACGAAACCCTTCAAAGTCGTCATAGCCGACCTGCTCCGTCAAATAACGGCTAACCATTGCCCTTTCCTGCGCTGAGACTATCGACATATCGCCATCACTAACGCCACTAACAACCATCACCACAAAATCACCCAACTCAGTGATTAAGCTGTCGCTAGATACTTCACCACTAGCCGGTTTGGCCATCATAAAGGCTTTACCAATAATTTCCGCAGACACTCCGGCCTCAATACGACTCGCTTGCTGCAGTTTACGCACACTGTAACCGTAATCACTGCCTGTCTGGCCCAGTGTTTTTCCAGCCTTAACTTCAGCTAGAATTTTTTCTCCCAATTGCTTAGCCTTTTGCTGCGCAGCACTCAGGCTTAGCTCATCATTAATAGATTCAGCCACCTCTTCATAGGGCAGAGGGCTGGCTGGATTATGTTCATTAACACGAACAACAACAGCATGATCCTTAGCAAGCTCGATTAAATCGCTATTATCACCCTGTATCAATAATTCATCGCTAAAGGCGACACGGCGCACTTTCTCATTAGCAGCAATACCTTCGCCTTTATCACGAGTGAAAAAAGTACTGGTTACAACAGCCAAATTCTGATTTTCAGCAGGCTCATTAAGGTCGCCAGCGCTAAAACTATCATTTTGTAGCATCTGTGCTGCGGCCACAAAGGCCTCTTCGGCTTGTTGCAGGCGTAGCGAAGCAATTAGGCGTTCACGTTCATCGGCAAATATAGGAAGTTGTGGGCTATTAATTTCCTCTAAACGTATCAGGTGTAAACCAAACTCGGTATCCACAATTTCTGACACCTGGCCAACATCAAGACTAAACAAAACCTTTTCAAAGGCCGCGACAAAATCACCTTTACCAAAAAAACCTAAATCACCACCATTTTCAGCTGAACCAGAATCATCGGAATAGGCTTTAGCTAAGGCAGCAAAATCTTCACCCGCCGCTAATTTTTCCTGGATTTCTAACATCACTGCTTCAGCCTCGTCACTATCACGACTTTCAGTGTCAATCAAAATATGCGCGGCACGCCGTTCTTCCTCATCAGCTAATGCAGCAACTTCTTGCTCAAATAGCTGTTTGATGTCAGCCTCATCAACATCAATATCAGTAATAAAATCAGACTGTTTTAACTCTAGATACTTAATATTAAGCTGTTCCTCAGTCATATAGTCTGACTGGTTCTCTTGGTAATAGCGCTGCGCTTCAATATCGCTGACATCAACATCAGCCAACAAATTTTCTGCATCAATAAATAAGAAAGAAAAGTCTCGTAATTGACGGTCCACACGAGTCAGTAAATCAATCTCTGGCTGGGTAATAAAAGCGGACAACGACACACCACTTTGTGGCTGCTCTAACAAGGCATCACGTTTAACTTCAGTCATATATTCGACCGGTGTCATCTGTAAATTTCGTAGACTAAACTCATAGGCCGAACGGTCAAAAACACCATTAGTCTGAAAGGCTTTTGTGCTCAGAATACGCTGATTAATTCGCTCATCAGAAACCTGAATACCCTCAGCCTCTGCTACTTGGAGAATCAACTCTCGCTCGATCAAATCATTAAGCGCCCTGCTCCGTGCCTGCTGCTCATCGATAAGGTTAAGATCTGCTCTTTGTCCCATCTCTGCTAGCATTTGACGCTTCACAAAGTCGGTGGTTCGCAACAACATCCGCTCACTAATATCTTCACCATTAACAGTAGCTGCTTTTTCAGCACTATTATTATTGCCAATAATGGCATCAACGCCAAATAACGCAAAGGTCAGCACAATCAAGCCAACGATAATTTTAGCAATCATACCCTGAGAGTTATCTTTAATAGTCTGTATTGACATGGAAAATACTCAAATCCTGTTAAGTGGTGTGCGGATAAAAAAAATGCGCATCATTTGGATGCGCATTTTTAACATAGAAAATTCTATACTATATAGCTACTTATTGATCTTCATCCAAAGGAAATTATTTTTATTATTGGTTTAACTGCCTAAACAATAAACCAAACTTCCTTTTGATCTACCGGTCAATTTAGTTGCAAGCGTCTTTTAGCGCTTTACCTGCTTTAAAGCTTGGTACTTTTGCGGCTTTAATCTGAATAGTTGCACCTGTTTGCGGATTACGACCAGCACGCGCAGCACGATCCTTAACAGAGAAGGTACCGAAGCCAACCAAAGAAACTTGACCACCCTCTTTCAGTTCGTTAGTTACAGCGTCAACCGCTGCATCAAGCGCGCGTCCTGCAGAAGCCTTAGAGATGTCTGCTTCCGCAGCGATTGCGTCGATAAGTTCAGATTTATTCACACTGATTCCCCTTTATATTGTTTTGTAAAACTTTAGGTACGTTTTAGAGCGGTAGCACGAGTCATTAGCTTCCCTACTGAATTTTTATGATGTTAGGTCACAATTATTATTAATCCACATCCCTGTTTGATACCGTGTCCTTTTATACCAACAGGCTAATTTACATGTCAAGTTAATGCGTGCTTATTTGCTTTTTTGAGGCCTTTTTTTTGCTTCCCCCCTCAACTGGCTCTTTATTACCGCTATTGAGCTCAGGTTTTGGCAAATACTGCAAAGCAATCTCCAAGACTTCGTCAATCCATTTAACCGGACAAATTTTCAAGTCAGCCTTAATATTATCCGGAATTTCTTTCAAATCACGCTGATTTTCGTCTGGAATAATGACCGTTTTAATACCACCTCGATGGGCCGCCAATAATTTCTCTTTTAGCCCGCCAATCGGTAAGACCTGCCCACGCAAAGTGATTTCTCCCGTCATGGCTACGTCCGACTTAACCGGTATGTCAGTTAACACTGATACCAGTGCCGTACACATGCCAACACCTGCGCTAGGGCCATCCTTTGGTGTCGCACCTTCGGGCACATGTATATGAATATCATTTTTTTCATAAAAATCATTAGCAATCCCCAGGTGTTGAGCGCGATTACGCACCACGGTCAGCGCCGCCTGAATGGATTCCTGCATGACGTCACCCAGTGACCCCGTTTTTATTATTCGCCCTTTACCGGCCATAACCGCGGATTCAATCGTTAGTAACTCTCCACCCACCTGAGTCCAAGCTAGTCCTGTGACTTGGCCAACACGGTTTTCTTCCTCAGCCATACCATAATTATATTTACGAACGCCCGAATAATCTTCCAAATTTGCTGAGTTCAAAAGCAGCCCCTTGCTGGATGATTTTTCATTAAGCGAATAATTTTTAACCACTTTACGACAGACTTTAGCAATTTCTCGCTCCAGACCACGCACGCCTGCTTCCCGGCTGTAATACCGTATCAGGTCCATAATCGCTTCGTCGGTAAAACCCAATTCTGACTCTTTAAGGCCATTGTTTTTTAATTGCTTAGCTATCAGGTAGCGCTTAGCAATATTTAATTTTTCATCTTCGGTGTAACCCGGAATACGAATAATTTCCATGCGATCCAATAGTGGCGCTGGAATATTCATAGAGTTGGAGGTGCAGACAAACATTACCTCCGACAGGTCGTAATCCACCTCGAGATAATGATCATTAAAGCTATTGTTTTGCTCAGGATCGAGCACTTCAAGCAAGGCTGAGGATGGGTCACCACGAAAATCAGCGCCCATTTTGTCTATTTCGTCCAACAAAAAGAGCGGGTTTTTAGCTTCAGCTTTGGCGATTTTCTGAATCAATTTACCTGGCAGGGAGCCAATATAGGTGCGGCGATGACCACGTATTTCAGCTTCATCACGAACCCCGCCCAATGCCATACGAATATATTTACGGTTGGTTGCGCGCGCAATAGACTGCCCCAAAGAAGTTTTACCGACACCGGGAGGGCCCACAAGGCACAATACCGGCCCCTTAAGCTTACGTACGCGCTTTTGTACCGCAAGGTACTCAAGGATGCGCTCTTTAACCTCTTCTAGCCCGTAGTGATCGGTATTAAGAATATCTTCCGCTCTGTTTAAATCATGACGTACTCTACTGCGCTTCTTCCAAGGAACATTTAACATCCAATCAATATAACTACGTACCACCGTAGCTTCAGCAGACATAGGGGACATTAATTTAAGTTTTTCAATCTCAGCCAGTGTTTTCTGCTCAGCTTCTTGAGACATGCCCGCATCTTTAACTCTTTTTTCCAGACCATCGACTTCATTAGGCACATCATCAAGGTCACCCATTTCCTTTTGAATGGCTTTCATTTGCTCGTTTAGATAATACTCGCGCTGGCTCTTTTCCATCTGTTGTTTAACGCGGTTACGAATGCGTTTCTCGACCTTTAACAAGTCTAACTCTGATTCCATTAAACCGATAAGGTGCTCTAAACGCTCACGCTCATCACTCATTTCCAGAACCTGTTGTTTCTCCTCAACCGTCAGGGTCAAGTGCGAAGCAATGGTATCGGCCAAACGACCCGCTTTATCAATAGCGGTCACGGAAGTGAGGATTTCAGAAGGTACTTTTTTACTACTTTTGGCGTATTTTTCAAATTGCTCAATCACCGCACGGATTAAAATATTTTCCTCCGCTTCAGGCAGTAAAGGGCTATCCACCCTTTCAACAACAGCATCGCAATAACCATCGTTCTGTCCCATTGAAACCATATTGGCACGATAGCTGCCTTCAACGAGCACTTTAACGGTACCATCGGGTAACTTCAGCAACTGCAGAATAGAAGAGACTGTGCCTGTCTCAAACAAATTGTTTTCTACAGGGTCATCTTCAGAGGCATTTGTTTGCGCAACCAGAAAAATTTCTTTATCTGACTCCATCGCCAGCTCCAGAGCCTTGATAGATTTTTCACGCCCAACAAACAGGGGCGTCACCATTGCTGGAAATACCACCACATCACGCAACGGCAACAGTGGCAACGTGTGATGTACAATATCGTGGCTTTGTTCTTCTGTCATGACAGGGGCCTTGTATAACAAATTGAGTATTGCTTTTAATCATGGGGACGAGGTAACAAAAAAACAAGGTGAAAAAGCACATCAACACAGCTTGATTTAGCAATTACTGTTTGGGATCAGCCGCTTATCACTATAAATAAAACACAAAAAAAGAGGGCAATGCCCTCTTCATTGTTACCACCGCTCATGTATTTGTAAAAATACCAGCGAGTTTACTCCTTACCCATAGCTACATTAGCTTCAGGCGTCTCATACATCAATAACGGTTCCGTACCATCAACAACCATGGATTCATCCACGACGACTTTAGTAACGTCCTCTTTTGATGGGATTTCATACATGATATCAAGCAATATGGATTCCATAATGGAACGAAGTCCACGGGCACCCGTTTTACGACTCATGGCTTTATGAGCCATTGCTCGCAGGGCGTCATCACGGAAATCAATTTCCACGTCCTCCATCGCAAATAGCTTTTTATACTGCTTGGTCAACGAGTTTTTAGGTTCCGTAAGAATTTGCATCAGCGCGTCTTCATCCAGCTCCACCAATGTAGCAACCACGGGCAAACGGCCAATAAACTCAGGGATTAAACCATATTTAATCAAATCTTCCGGTTCAATATCCACCAGCACATCGCTAATAGATTTTTGATCGTCCTTACTGTTTACAACAGCCGAAAAGCCAATACTGCTTTTCTCTGAGCGGTCTCGGATCACTTGATCAAGGCCGGCAAATGCACCACCACAAATAAATAGGATATTAGCAGTATCAACCTGCAGAAATTCCTGTTGCGGGTGTTTGCGCCCTCCCTGTGGCGGGACGGATGCTACCGTTCCTTCAATCAGTTTCAACAGTGCTTGCTGCACCCCTTCACCCGATACATCACGAGTAATAGAAGGATTGTCTGATTTACGTGAAATCTTGTCAATTTCATCGATATAAACAATGCCACGTTGAGCCTTCTCAACATCATAGTCACATTTTTGCAGTAACTTTTGGATAATATTTTCAACATCTTCACCGACGTAACCCGCTTCCGTCAGCGTGGTTGCATCAGCCATAGTGAAGGGCACATTAAGCATGCGGGCAAGCGTTTCAGCTAGCAGCGTTTTACCACTACCGGTAGGACCAATTAACAAAATATTACTTTTGCCTAATTCGACATCATCGCTACCAGTTTCTGCTTTAAGTCGTTTGTAATGATTATAAACGGCCACGGACAGCACCACTTTCGCACGATCTTGACCTATCACGTAATGATCAAGATTCGCCTTGATTTCCTTTGGTGATGGTAACCGATCATCACTTTCCGCTGGATTAGCGTCTGCCATTTCTTCGGTAATAATGTCATTACACAAATCCACGCATTCATCACAGATAAATACAGAAGGCCCGGCAATTAATTTGCGAACTTCGTGTTGGCTTTTACCACAGAAGGAGCAGTACAAGAGTTTGCCGCTATCATCTCCGTCGATGGTGTTCTCGTCGGACATCCTTTCACTTCCTCATAAGGAGCAGCATTAAGTGCCAATGCGCCCTATTTGTTAATCGAATTGCTACAACCTAGTCTCTTTATACGTCTTAATAATAGCAAAAGACAAGCTATTGTAAATTATTCACTGCCTCAGCGTGCAGCCATCACCTGATCAATCAGGCCGTATTCAACGGCCTGATTGCCATCCATGAAATTATCACGATCGGTATCTGCGGCGATGGTATCAAGATCCTGTCCGGTATGCTTGGACAGTACGCGGTTCAACTTATCACGAATTGTCAGGATTTCCCTGGTGTGAATTTCAATATCCGTTGCTTGACCCTGGAAGCCACCTAATGGCTGATGGATCATAACGCGCGAGTGTGGCAAACAATGTCGCTTACCTGCTGCGCCACCAGTAAGTAGCAACGCACCCATACTGGCTGCTTGGCCAATACACAGGGTACTAACATCAGGTTTAATAAATTGCATGGTGTCATAAATTGACATGCCCGCAGTCACAGAACCGCCAGGGGAATTAATATACAGGTGGATATCTTTATCTGGATTCTCTGACTCGAGAAACAGCATCTGCGCAACAACCAAATTAGCCATGTGATCTTCGACTGGGCCAACAAGGAAAATAACGCGTTCTTTCAACAGTCGCGAATAAATATCAAAGGAACGTTCACCACGAGCAGTTTGCTCGATCACCATGGGCACTAATTGGCTAATTAAGTCGTGGTTTACTGGCGATTTATTGTCATTCATAGTTTGCCCCATTATTTGATTTTATAAATACTAGAACAAGATTTTGCTCACGCCCACCTGAAAATGAAATTTTTCATCTTCAGGTGACCTATTAAAGCGAAATAACAGCAATTAAGTCCGATTTAAATAAAAACCGGTTTAAGCCTCAGGTTCTTCTGCTTCAGGCGCGGGCGGGTACATCACTTCTTGGAAATTACCTTGCACGTCTTTAATATTCACTTTGCCCAGTAATCCAGCAATAACTTGCTCTTCGATGGCTACTGATTTGAAATGTTGTAATTGTTGCTCATTACCATACACGTGTTCAACAACCTGCGCAGGATCGTCATAGCTTTTGGCGAAGTTTTCAATGGCTGCGCGCACCTGATCGTCTGTTGCGGTAATATTATTGTCGCGTACAAACTGATTAATGATTAAGCCACTGGCAACACGCTTTTCAGCTTGGCCCTTAAACAGCTCGTCTGGGAACATGGCAGGATCAACCTGCTGTCCGCCGCCAAATTGCTGCATCATCTCCTGACGAATTTGACCAATCTCCTGTTCAACCAATGCCGCAGGCAGTGCTACTTCGTGCGCTTCCACTAGCTTTTCAACCAGGTTACTTTTTAATTTGTTTAGCAAGGCCGCCTGTAATGCAGATTCCATGTTATCGCGCAACTCTTTACGAAAAGCAGCTTCTCCACCCTCTTCAACGCCATATTTAGCAAAAAACTCATCATTGAGTTCTGCCGGCACAGGTTTAAAGGACTTTATTGCCTTAACCGTAAACTGTACGGCTTTACCCGCCAAGTCTTCAGACTGATAAGCTGCGGGGAATTCGAGATCCAGAACGCGCTCTTCACCCGGCTTGATGCCTAACAACCCATCTTCAAAACCAGCAATCATGCTATTAGATCCCAGCACCAAAGGTGTTTCCTGCGAACTACCTCCCTCGAAGGCTTCACCATCAACCGTGCCTTCAAAAGAAATTACCACTTGGTCGCCATTTTTGGCAGCACGCTTGGTATCCTTCATTTGTTGCTGCTGTTCCTGCAATTGTTGGATTTGCGCATCAATGTCGGCATCTTCAACGAGCGCATCAACTTTCTCGACATCCAGTTTAGCTAAATCAGAAAACTCGATCTCAGGGAATACATCAAAGGTTGCTGTGTATTGCAGATCTTTGCCGGGCTCAAGTTCGGTAGGCTCAATACTCGGTTGGCCGACAGGATTTAGGTTTTCCTGGCTAACCGCTTGCTGAAAAGATTGACGCATAATTTCGCTAATCACTTCCTGACGGACACCTGACCCATAGCGTTGCTTAATCACCTTCATAGGCACTTTACCGGGACGAAAACCATCTACACGAACACTTTGAGCTGTTTGCTTTAAACGCGCTTCAACTTCCGATTCAACACGGTCAGCTGGCACATCAATAGTCAGGCGGCGTTCGATGGAGCTTAGGTTTTCAACTGAAACTTGCATGGAGATTCCCCTTTTGGGTAAAGATAGATCTAAATGAGAAGTTACTACTAAATAATGGTGCGGATGGAGAGACTCTAACTATGCCCTGCACTTTTCAGCAAGATCATGCAGGGCTAAGTTGTTGTTTTTTCTACATTCACATATTTATTCATTGCCTCGAATTGCATGGTTTTGCACATAACGTGGCAGAAAACGTGGCAGAAAACGTGGCAGGATAGTACACAAACAAATTTAGATTTGCCAACTAAAATTCGGTTTATATAAAAATAAGGAGAATAACTTTGAACGCTCCAACAATGCTTACATTAGCAGCTATGTTTATTGTTGTTATAGGAGGAATGGCCTGGCTCCATAACAAGGAACCAGGCTATGCCTATGTTGCCATAGTTGTCTTATCTATTGCGCTTGGGCTTTCCGAGAACGTCTAGTCATAAACCGCTTTAGCGTAGCGTTTATTGAATTGAGCCATCACGCTCCTAATTCTCTCGTCAATTAGGTCGATGCGCTCCTCGCTGGCATCAGCATTCATAAGTCGCTTACGCATCTTACGCAATTCTCTCAGGCGCTTCTCGGCAAACTTGTGCGCTCCAATCAAACTAAACGCCGGGTCTTTTCTTGCATTAAGCAATTCACGACCTTTGAGCGCCTTGGCTTCCTGTCCCGCATAAGCAACATCCGAACTCCACTCGTAGTAACGACCTTTCAGGTTGTACTCAAGTTTAGCGCCGGTTACTTTGCGGATAAACGGAACGCTCGCAACATCCAGTTTCTCGCCCTTCGCTATCTTTGCGCCGGTATCAATCACGCCAAGAGCAGTTCGGCCAACGCCGCCAGTGACGGTATCCCAAAGCATATCCGTAACTTCAGGCGATACGTTGATCGCACCTGGGCGCACTTCGTTACCACCTGAAATATCATTCATCATCTCAGTGATCCACTTCGATGCTTCAGTGGCACCAGAGAAGTGCATTTGATATTCAGGACGGGGACGGAACGCATCAAAGGTATGCTCAGGTTTCAGCGGCGAACCAAAGAAACTTTTGTTCTCGCCAATCTGCGCCAGAGGATCAATCACGGTAGGCGCAACCATCTGAAGAAGAGAGCCAGAGCTGACCGGGTTGAAGGCATCCGCTACAGACATTACTGTGCGTGACGCAGACTCCATTGGATCAAAGCGATCAGAACTAATAGCCCTGCCGATTTCTTGTCCAGCAACATGAAGCACGTTATAGCCCCACGGTGCCGGTATCTTCAGTATCGGCCCTTTCTCACCCATAAGGATAATGTTGCGATCCTTAATGTAATCAGGGAGCGTGTCGTACATATTCTCGCCATCATCATCTTCCCCGGCTAGTGAGCGATTGACCATATCCAGCATAACCGCAAAGGCGACCGTACCAGCAGCCATCATTCGGCCTTTCTTAGATTGAGTCATCGCTTGAAGTAATCTCACGTTACCCTGAACAGCAGCGTTAAAGAACATATACAGCGCGTTAATCTTCGGGCCTTGATTACCTTTGCGGTTAAAGTTTACCGTCAGATCCTTGGCTAGTGCTGCGGCCTTGTCCTTACTCAGCCCAGCTTCCAGTGCGTGCTTGTAAGCAGATAAACGAACGGCGTTTTCAACCACGTCGTTCATATTCTCAATGCCCTTAATAAACTTGCTGATAGTCGTCTTGCTTGGCTTGCCTTTTTTATTGCCTGAAAGAAATAAAATATCGGCTAAACGGAAGGGAATCCATTTCAATATCGCCACTGGCAACCTGTGAAATATATTCAATCAACCGGCTTGTTTCAAAAACCCGATCAGAGCGGTTTCCAAACCCTCATTAAACGGTTCTAACATCTACGTTGAAAAATTTTCAAAAATAAAAAGTACGTTAAGCTTGCCTTAAGATTCACTTGCTAATCTTTCCACATCAACTGATTCGATACTGGATAGACACATGCAAACAACCATCTGCGAAAATACCAAGCCCATTAACATCGGAGGCTTTCAAAGTTTAAAACGGCTGCTAACGCCCGGGCCTACATTGCAGTTTCATAGCGCTGCATCCAATAAACGCGATGCTGTCGAAAACTACATCGCAGATCAGTTCAATCGTATTTACGGCGCCAACATCCGGGATTTTATGCCGCTGTTCCTCAGCATGACTTGTCAGACCAGCCTTATCACTGCGGTTGGCTTACGCCCAGCACATCAGCAATCCCTGTTTCTTGAGCAATATTTGCCTCGCCCTATCGAAACCTTTGTTAGCACGGTAGCTGGAAATACCGTTAATCGAAATCAAATCACGGAAATTGGTAATTTGGTGGCGACTCAACGTGGCGCCATCCAGCTATTGTTTCTCATGCTGACTGCCGTTTTGCAACGTACACATTTTGAATGGGTGGTGTTCACGGCAACGCCCCAAGTTCACAAAATGATGACACGCATGGGCATGCAACTGCATGAATTATATGAGGCTGATCCTACGCTGCTGAAAAGATCTCATATTTCTGAATGGGGCTCCTATTATGACAGCCGTCCTAAAGTGGTCACTGTTAACGTTAATGATGCGATGGATTGCTTGTTGCAACGTTCAGGCTACCGCAACGCAATATCGCTGTATCAGTCACGTATTCAAACCTTGGCAACCATGATGAATAATCAGAGTAATGGCGATGACCAGCATACTTTCTCTGCTTGAAAAGAGCGCTCAGCCTGAGCAAATAATTGCCAGAGATTCGCGCAGCAGTGTCACAACAAATGCCCTGTCTGTACGCTGCAGAAGGCTTGCCGAGGTGTTATCTCAACTCAGGATAAAAACACTGATTTTGCATGGCGATAATAGCCTCGACTGGCTGGTTGTTGATCTTGCCTGTCAGCTTGCCGACATTTGCCTTATTCCGTTGCCTACTTTTTTTTCCAAAGAGCAACTTCTCAACGCGCTGAAAACAACACCTGCTGATGCCATTATTTGTGAGCAACCCAGCGTTTTCACTTCGTTTCTTGAAAAACAGATATCAGAGCAACTGCCGACATCTATAGCTCCCTATACGTTGTTACGGCTTGAGAAACAAAATAAGACCGTATCAATTCCGGATAGAACTCAAAAGATAACCTTCACCTCAGGTTCAACAGGTAGCCCTAAAGGCGTGTGCCTGAGCAACGAGCAACTCATCACACAGGCTACGGCTCTTACTAATCTGACAAACCTGGCAACGCCTCGCCACCTTTGCTTATTACCTTTAAGCACCCTGCTGGAGAATGTAGCTGGTATCTACACGACATTACTCGCCGCTGGCGAAGTGATCCTACCCAATCTCAGTGAAATAGGTTTTGAAGGCAGTTCATCACTTAACCCTAAGCAATTTATATCCGTTATCAGTCAATACTCACCCAACAGCATCATTGTTACCCCACAACTGTTGTTGATGTTGATTTCAGCGGCCCAGACTGGATGGAAACCCCCCTCTTCCCTAGAGTTTGTCGCCGTGGGCGGTGCCAGAGTTTCTCCTCAGCTACTGGTACTCGCCCACGAACTCAACATTCCAGCCTACGAAGGATATGGGTTGTCTGAATGCGCCTCAGTCGTGAGTTTGAATACACCACGACACAACAACCAATACAGCTGCGGGATACCTCTGCCTCATCTTGACGTTGAAATAGAAAACAACGAAATAATTATCACAGGCAATGCCATGCTCGGTTATGCCGGTGAAACGGAAAGTTGGGGGCAATCTAGAATTCATACCGGTGATTTAGGTTACCTGGACGAACAGGGTTATCTAGTGATCAATGGGCGCAAGAAAAATGTGCTAATTTCCAGCTTCGGCCGCAACATCAATCCAGAGTGGATTGAGAGTGAATTACTGGCTCATACCGCTATTGCAGAATGCGTGGTGTTTGGTGATGCGCAACCCTTCTGCGTAGCGCTGATATCAGCCCGTGGCAACAGCACTAATCCTGATGCCATACAGAAAATTATTGACCAGACCAACGCCCACTTACCCGATTACGCACGCATTTTAAATTGGCAGCTTTTAGACCAGCCATTAAGCAGCCAAAAACATCTAATCACCGACAATGGCCGTCCTAAAAGACAGGCTATTTCTAAACACTATACCCAATTAATCGATTCCCTCTATCCCCAGGATTTAAAGGTAGAAAACCTATGAGTTTTTTTGACAGATTACAAAGTGAAACCCAACAGGAACGCCAGCAGTTATTATCTGTGCCACTCATCGAAAAGGCGCTCAACGGCACCATTACCTTGAGTGAATATAAGAGCTTTCTGCAAGAAGCCTATCACCATGTAAAACACACGGTACCGCTGATGATGGCGACAGGCTCGCGAATACCCGAGCAAAAGGAATGGTTACGTGAAGCCGTTGCTGAATATATCGAGGAGGAACTTGGCCATCAGGAATGGATACTCAACGATATCGAAAGCTGTGGCTTTGATAAACAAGCTGCCCGCAACAGCAAACCAAGCATGGCCACCGAGCTAATGATCAGTTACGCCTACGATACCATTCAACGCGTTAATCCCATCGGCTTCTTTGGCATGGTGCAGGTATTAGAGGGCACCAGTATCAGTGTCGCCGATCAAGCCGCCAATAAAATACGCGAAACGTTATCACTGCCAGAAAAAGCTTTTTCTTATCTCTATTCGCACGGTGCGTTGGATATCGAGCACATGAAGTTTTTTGAAAACCTGATGAATAAAATTGATGATAAGGAAGAACAGGATCAGATCATTCATTACGCTAAAGTTTTCTACAAACTCTATGCTGATATCTTCCGCTTTGTCGTTACCAGTAACGATTCTTCCAATCCTATTGGCAATGATTATCCAGACAAAGTAGCCAATTTTTAAGGATTCTTATGCGACTTGAAAATAAACATGCGGTTCTCATTGGTGCGTCCGGCGGTATTGGGCAAGCCGTTGCCATAGAGCTGGATAAAACTGGTGTCATTCTTATATTGGTGGGGCGCAATGAAGCAAAGCTCGAGCAACTAAATCAATCCTTAAGCGGGCACCACCAAATAATCATCGCTGACATCAACACCAATGAAGGACGTAACACGATTGTTGAGCAATGCCAGCAAGTAGATTTAAAACTCTACATCAACGCTTCAGGAATTTTGGATTTTCAGCTCTACGATCAACAGGACAGCAACATCATTGAAAGCATGATGGCAACTAACCTCGTTTCACCCATGTTGTTATGTCAGCGACTCATTCCGTTGCTACAGCAACGTCAGGAAGCAGCCATCATCAACATCGGTTCAATTTTCGGTAGTATCGGCCACCCAGGTTTTACAGCGTATTGTGCAAGTAAGTTTGGTCTCAGAGGTTTTACCGAAGCGCTACAGCGCGAATTGGCTGATACCAACATTAAAGTCTGCTATTTAGCACCCCGAGCAACACAAACCGATTTGAATTCTAACGCCGTAACTGCCCTCAATGAAGCGTTAGGGAATACCACCGATACGCCTGAACAGGTTGCATATGAAGTAATGAACATTATTGAAGGCAAACAAACTCAGCATTTTATGGGTTGGCCAGAAAAACTGTTTGTGCGCTTAAATGGTCTTTTCCCAAGCATTGTCCATAACGCCTTAGTTAAAAAATTACCGATCGTTCGGCAATATGCCCAACGTTAAAAGCGCGCTCTCGAGCCGGAGTACCATTATGAATTTTAAAAAAATCGCCTCAACATGTTACCTGTGCAGCCTGTTTACAATGCTGGCAAGCCCAACTTGGGCGGATATGCAGAGCGAAATCCAGCAGTTACAACAACGCTGGGCGCAGGTGAATTATCAGCTTGCAGGAAAAACACAATTAACAGCCTTTGAAACGTTGATGGAGGATGCGGAAAATCTTGCCAAAAAACACCCTGATGCTGCACCCGTATGGATTTGGAATGGTATTATCAAATCAACCTATGCTGGAGCCAAAGGTGGGCTAAGTGCATTAAAGTTCGCCAAAGCCTCTAAAGCTGACCTGGAGCATGCCCTGGAAATTGAACCGCAGGCCATGAATGGCTCAGCCTATACCAGCCTCGGCACGCTATACTTTAATGTACCCGGCTGGCCTATTGGCTTTGGTGATGACGATAAGGCTGAGGAACTTTTACTCAAAGCCCTTGCTATCAATCCAACGGGCATTGATAGCAATTATTTTTATGGCGAGTATTTGTTGAGCGAAAAGCGCTACAAGGAAGCTCAAACCTTCTTGCTCAAAGCTCAATCGGCACCCAAACGTCAAAATCGCCCTTTGGCCGATACTGGACGACAAAAAGAAATATCCGAAGCACTGGTAACAGTGCGTAAAAAACTCTAACGATCAAAGCCTACTTACTATGCAAATACTGTTAGTTGAAGACGACCACGCATTAGCCAAAGCGCTGCAACAGGCTTTACAAAAGCAAAGCCATACGGTCAATGAGGTGGGTTCTGGCGAAGCTGCTTTGCACATCATCAACGTCGAAACACCGGACATTGTCATTCTGGATCTGGGTCTTCCAGATATGGATGGCATTGACGTGCTTAAAAACGTGCGGAAAAAACACCCTGACTTGCCTATTCTAGTACTCACAGCCCGCGCCCAACTAGACGATAGAATCATAGGCCTCGATAGCGGTGCCGATGATTATCTGGCAAAACCCTTTGAAATGACCGAACTTTTTGCCCGCTTACGAGTTCTGGAAAGACGCCTTAGTACATCTCATTCTGCCGAAATCAGAGTGGCCAATGTATGCATAGATACCAACCACAATTCTGTTACTCTTGACGAAAAGGAACTGGAACTATCCCGCAAAGAATACATGTTGCTAAAAAGTCTGATGGAAAATGCCGGGCGTATTCAAACACGCAACACGCTTGAGAGCCGCCTCTACAGTTGGGATGAAGAAGTTGCCAGTAATGCCCTGGAAGTTCATATTCACCACCTTCGTAAAAAACTCGGCAGCGACTTCATCAAGACCATTCGTGGCGTTGGTTATAAAGTCAATTAACAGGGACCCACAGTGAACTCGATTCGCGTTTTTCTGGTAGCGGTCATCCTGGCCGTTTTTACACTCTTTAACTTTGTTGCCGCCCTGCGCGGTTATCAGTCCAGCATGCAGGAAGCCGAACAGCTGTTTGATAAACAGTTATTGGAAACCGCGCAAATAATTGCCAATATCCATACTGAAAACACCGCCAGCAATATCAACCAAAAAAGCCATATCGCCTTTCAAGTTTGGCAAGACGATCAACTCAAAGCTTCGTCTTCAAATACCCCAAACACTGCCATAACAACACTCACAGAAGGTTTTAACTATAGTAATTTTGAAGGTTACCGTTGGCGAACTGCGGCCTACCATCACCCACAAAATAGTCATTGGGTACTTGCCGCAGAACGCACAGACCTGCGCTTTACGCTGGCAGAAAATGTTATTCTGGAATCCATTTATCCTATTCTGATCGGTCTGCCGGTGATAGGCCTATTGATTTGGCTGATCGTCAGCCATGGCCTTAAACCGCTACGCAAGCTGGCCGATGAAATGGCTCACAAACAGCCAAATGACCTCAGTCCTCTGTCTATTCTGGCACCACGACAAGAGCTGGAACAGATTGTCAGATCCTCAAATGGCTTGCTGGAGCGCCTTGAAACCTCCCTGCAACGTGAAAAGCAATTTGCCTCCGATGCAGCCCACGAGTTACGTACGCCCATCAGCACCCTAAAAGTACAGCTCTACAACATCAATCAATCGTTGGTTGCAGCCAACCCTGAAACACATGACATTAGCTTAACCGTGCAACGGCTGGAGCATATTGTCGAACAGATCTTAGCGCTCTATAAGAACTCCCCTGACCAATACAATGCCTCCTTCACACAGATTGACCTCTGTAGTCTGTCTCAGGAAGTAATGGCGCAAGAACATTCACGTTTTAATGACAAAAATCAGCACCTGGAGTTTCATGGCGACATGGGCATTATCATGGGCGACCGATTCGCTTTAACCACTCTGCTACAAAATTTGCTCAGTAATGCGAACAAATACACGCCCAAAGATGGCAGTATAAAAGTAAGCATCGAGGTCATAGATGGCCAACTTTCACTGACCGTTGAAGATTCCGGTGCAGGCATCCCCAACGACCAAATCCCGTTTATTTTTGAGCGCTTTTATCGCATCGGCGGCGATCGTCACCCGTCGGGCGCAACAGGTTGCGGGTTAGGTTTAGCGATCGTAAAACGTATAGTCGATTTGCATCATGCCAACATCAGCGTCATGCCATCGAGTTTTGCATCGGGCACTGCGTTTAAGGTTATATTCCCATTAAGCCAACAACCTCAGTCCTTAAATCACAATCAGCGGCAGGTCTGACATGCGTCTTTATTCATATCAAAAACCTCATCGGCCACTGAGCCTATTATCAGCATTTTTAGTCAGCCTTTACTGCTCAACACTGCTAGCAGAGACGCCAGTAATTCAGATTTCAATCAAGGATCACCTCTTCTTCCCGTCAGAAATAGAAGTACCAGCGAACACCAAGGTCAAACTGTTTATTAAAAACCTCGACCCAACCCCCGAAGAATTTGAAAGCTATGAACTCAACCGCGAAAAAGTAATTAGCGGCAACAGTAAAACGGTTATCTTTATTGGACCTTTACCTCCCGGGGAATACCCGTTTTTTGGTGAGTTCTACCCCAAGACAGCACAGGGTAAGGTGGTAATCAAATAAATGGATTCAATATGCTGATAAGCTCAGTCATCTTCGTTCTTCAAGAAACACTGGAAGCAGCCTTATTAATCAGTGTGCTAATGGCAATCAGCCATCAACAGTCCTTGAAATGGCTATTCGTCAGTTTGCTGGCAGGCGCGCTGCTTTCATTTATCTATGCCTCCAATATGCATCAGGTTTCAGAGTGGTTTGATTATGTCGGTCAGGAAGTTATCAATGCTACGCTGCATGCGACAATCACCCTCTCCATTATTTTGTTTTCCTGGTCATTGAGCAGGTCTAAGCGGCACTCACAGAACAAAATACCCACCCTTTATTTTATCAGTTCGGCCGCCAGCGTGACCTTTGCCATCACTCTTGAAGGCTCGGAAATTCTGATTTATTTCAGCAGCTTTCTTCAAGAAGGAAACCAACAGCAAACCGTAGCGATTGGTAGCAGTGTTGGCTTTGCTATAGGCATCAGTATTGGCATTCTGCTGTTCTATATTTTACGCGCTCTGCCTGCATCGCTAAGTCACTATGTGCCAATTTTTTTGCTGGCGTTATTTGCTGGCAACATGCTGTCTCAATTTGCATTACAGCTCACCCAGGCCGACTGGATTCCCGCAGCACAAGCCGTCTGGGATACCTCTGAATGGTTGCCAGAAAGCTCTATCGCAGGCAAGTTACTCTATGCACTGATCGGTTATGAAGCCACGCCATCACTGATTCAAATCATCTGCTACCTGATGGGTACAGGGCTGGTATTGGCGTTTTCCATCATCAGAAGTCCATCAAAAATAACAAACCAGACAGCACAGGAAAATTTTGATTCTAAAATCAGCTAAACAATGTGTCATTTTATTACTGCTTTTCTACCCTCTATTCAGCTTTGCGGACGGCGTTGTCATCGATAAAATTTATCATCCCTATGTGCAGCCACTGGAACAGGAAATTGAATGGCACGCCATTCATCAAGATAACCAGCCGGGTGTGTCAGATAACACTCAGCTGCACCGTTTTGCCTATGGCCGCTCGTTAAATGACCGCTGGTTTGCTGAATTTTATTTGATTGGTGAGAAGTCCAAGGATGAAAGTTTCAAGCTAGAAGCCTTTGAAGTTGAAGCCAAATGGCAACTGACTGAACAGGGTGAATTCTGGGTCGACTGGGGCTTATTGTTCGAACTTGAGAAGGAGTCCGGCGAAAGTATCTGGGAATTTTCAACAGGATTTCTTGTTGAAAAAGAATGGGGGGGATGGAGCACAGCCGCCAACCTGTTTATCGAATACGAATGGGGCTCTGATATTGATAACGAATTTGAAAGCGCTGTCGGCTTACAAGCAAGATACCGTTATTCACGTCATCTCGAGCCTGCTATCGAATTATATAAGGGTGAGGAGACTCTGGCCATTGGCCCAGTCTTGCTCGGTCAAATCAGGCTGGGAGCCAAACGCCAAATAAAATGGGAAGCCGGTGCGATTTTTGGCCTCGATAGTGACAGTCCAGACCGCACTCTGCGTTTCCTGTTGGCGTTTGAGTTCTAAACTGAGGCCTGTTTACGTTTGTTTTTTTGCCCTCTGACGGCGTTAACAGCGCCTACTGTTGGTGCCAGAAAAACTCCGCCCGATGTAAAGGTCTCCACTTATTTCAAACACCTACATCAATAGCCGCCCACCCTATCTCGTCAACCAAGCTCTCGAGTTGTGGCGGCCGATACTTGGCATCTGCGTGATAACGCGCCTTAACACTGGGATGAATTTTGGTAGGAATATCTTTGATCACAAGTTGGCGATGTAAGCGTTTTTTTAACCGATAAATATGCCGGTGTGATTTATGTAACGGCGCATTCAGTCCATCCGTCAAATTATCGCTAATATATGATTCTATTTTCAGGCCGGCGGCTTTGGCTTCATCAATCATCCAGCCCAAAGATAAATCCGACACCGTATTACCGGTATGCTTATCGGGCCCTTCGGAACCACCAATATCGCTATGCACGCCAGCAAACCACACCTGCTTTAAATCAACACCAGATCTTGGCGTCCAGATAGTCGGTTTAAAGTCCACCCGCTGCTCATCAATTGCTAATGCATGACGGGAAATATTTACGTTACTGCCCATCTTGGTATCATAAAATTCGTCTTTACTATCGAATAAGCCCAACAAACTAAAGGGTATTCCCAATGCCCCGACGGTATCCCACACGCCGACAAATTCGATCTTACGACAAGCGTGTTCGCCGTTACGACTAGTATGACAATAATCAACACGAAATTTTTCCGCATCATCACCCTTCGGCCGGTATTTTTTTTGTGTGCTTTTATACATACGCCAAGTGGGTCGGCGGTAAGCATAACGACATTCAGATGGAGATAATGGAGAGGGCAATTATCAAGAACGTGGCAGAAACGGGGCAGAGAACAGAAGGAAAAAGCTAAGTTGTTGATTTTAAACATTTAAAATGGTGCGGATGGAGAGACTCGAACTCTCACGCCTCGCGGCACTAGAACCTAAATCTAGCGTGTATACCAATTTCACCACATCCGCATAATCTGAAATGTTCACTTTTACTGACAAGGCTGCCCAGAGACTAGATGAGGCATGCCGCCTCGCTCTGACAGGCTATCTGGAAGAAGAATGGGGTGGATGATGGGGCTCGAACCCACGACCACCGGAATCACAATCCGGGGCTCTACCAACTGAGCTACACCCACCATTGCTTCTTCCAACTCTACACCTGACTACCCGGCCGCCACTAAAATGGTGCGCCCGGCAGGACTCGAACCTGCAACCCTCGGCTTAGAAGGCCGATGCTCTATCCGGTTGAGCTACGGGCGCAAATTACGCCCTAATGCTAACCGAAGTGACATTAAGGTGCATTAAAAAATGGTCGGGGTAGAGAGATTCGAACTCCCGACATCCTGCTCCCAAAGCAGGCGCGCTACCAGACTGCGCTATACCCCGACGCCCTTCACAGAGACTTTGAAGTATCTGTGAAAGTGGGCCGCATAGTACTCAGCTCAAGGCCCCTCGTCAACCATTGGCAGCGGATAATTTGAGTAAATTAAAAGGTTTGTTTTGTTCTTCGCTTATTGTCTCTAAAAAGCTAAAAAAACCAGCCCATTAAGAGGACTCACGACGCCAGCTAGTCCCTTCCCTGCTATCATCTAAAACAACCCCCTTTTCAATCAGCTCGTCACGAATTTCATCGGCTCTGGTCCAGTTCTTTTCGAGGCGCGCATTATTACGATCAATAATCAGCTGTTCAATTTCTTGCGCGCTAACTTCGCCGCCACAGCCCTCTTGCAGAAAAGTTGCTGGATCCTGCTGCAAGATACCAATCGTTGCTCCCAATTCAAGCAACAAATCAAACAGCGAACTAGGCACACTTTCGGCACGGTTAATTTCACGTGCTAAATCAAACAATACCGCCAACGCTTCCGGAGTATTAAAGTCATCATTCATCGCCGCGTCAAATCGCGCTCTAAAACCAGCGCTTAACGCTGAATCACAGACTGCCTCAGCTGAAGGCTCAATAGAAACACTTCTGAGCGTTGTATAAAAACGCGCTAGCGCTTGTTGCGCCTGCTTCAAGCTATCTTCCGAATAGTTGATCGCACTGCGATAATGGCTAGAGACTAAAAAGTAACGCACCACCTCTGGGTTATATTTTTCCAACACCTCACGAATGGTGAAAAAATTACCCAGTGACTTAGACATTTTTTCATTATCAACCCGCACCGCACCGGCGTGCATCCAAGTATTCACATACTTCTTACCCGTTGCAGCCTCAGATTGCGCAATTTCATTTTCATGGTGCGGAAACTTTAAATCCGGCCCGCCACCATGAATGTCAAAGGTATTACCCAAGCAACAAGTGCTCATCGCAGAGCATTCAATATGCCAACCCGGGCGACCAGAGCCCCAAGGTGATTGCCAAGACGCTTCACCAACCTTGGCCCCTTTCCAAAGCACGAAATCGAGCGGATTTTCCTTATGCTTACCCACCTCAACACGTGCACCAGCACGCATTTCATCGATATTACGATTACTTAACTTGCCATAACCCTCAAAACGATCAATACGGTAATACACATCGCCATTACTGGCCGCATAGGCAAAGCCCTTATCAATCAGCGTTTGTACCATGCTCACAATACTATCGATATGCTGCGTAGCGCGCGGCTCACTACTAGGCGGCAATACGCTCAGCGCGGCTTCATCTTCATGCATAGCATCAATAAAACGTGCCGTTAGTTGCTGGTAAGGCTCACCATTTTCATTGGCACGATTAAAAATTTTATCATCCACGTCGGTAATATTACGGATGTAATTAACCTGATATCCCTGTTGACGCAAATAACGGGTAATCACGTCAAAAGCGACCATCACGCGGGCATGTCCAATATGACAATAATCATAAACCGTCATACCGCAGACATACATGCCGACCTTGCCAGCGACGAGCGGCTTAAATTCTTCTTTTTTCCCCGTCAGGGAATTATAAATTTGTAACACGTTAATGCCCTAACCTTTCTTTTGGATTTTGGCCCAGCTATCACGCAGCGCCACGGTACGGTTAAATACAGGTTTTTTCGCTGTCGAATCATAGCGATCGGCACAAAAGTAGCCCATACGTTCAAACTGGAAACGCTGCTCAGGTTGCGTATTTGCCAGACTTGGTTCAGCTTTACAGCCTGTCAGTACTTGCAGAGATTGAGGATTTAAATTTTCTAAATAATCTTCCGTATCCGGGTTTTCAGCCAAAAATAGCTGGTCGTAGAGTCGTACTTCACAATCTACAGCGTGTGCTACTGACACCCAGTGCACGACACCCTTCACCTTACGACCCTCCGGGTTAACACCGAGGGTTTTATCATCATAGCTACAGCGCAGCTCTACAATGTTACCGCCCTCATCTTTGATGACCTCATCACAGCGCACCACATAGGAATTACGCAAGCGCACTTCTTTGCCTGGTGCCAAACGGAAGAACTTCTTAGGAGGTTCCTCCATGAAGTCATCCTGTTCAATATAAACTTCACGACTAAATGGCAACGTGCGCACGCCCATTTCATTATGATTAGGGTGAGCTGGCGATGACAGTTCTTCCACCTGTCCTTCAGGGTAATTGGTGATTACCAACTTTAACGGCCGCAGTACACACATTGCACGCGGCGCGGTTTCTTCCAGATCAGAGCGGATCGCGTGAGTAAGCATCGCCACATCAACGACGCCATCGCTTTTGGTGACACCCACTGCCTCACAAAAATTACGGATAGACGCTGGTGTATAACCACGACGGCGCAAACCAGAAATTGTTGGCAAACGAGGATCATCCCAGCTAGCAACCACATCATCATCAATCAAACGCTTTAATTTTCGCTTACTGGTCAGGGTGTAATTCAAATTCAGCCGTGCAAACTCGATTTGCCGAGGCTTACAGGGTGCACTAACGTTATTCAATACCCAATCGTATAACGGACGATTGTCTTCAAACTCCATGGTGCATAGCGAATAAGTCACCCCTTCGATAGCGTCCGACAGACACTGGGTGAAGTCGTACATAGGATAAATACACCACTTATCTCCCGTCTCGTGGTGGCTTATTTTACGAATGCGATAAATCACTGGATCACGCATTTTTATATTTGGCGAACTCATGTCGATTTTAGCACGCAGGGAATGCTCACCATCGGCAAACTCGCCGGCACCCATGCGCGTGAACAGCTCAAGGTTATCTGCCACGCTGCGTTCACGATATGGGCTGTCTTTACCCGGTGTCTTAAGCGTGCCACGATATTCACGCATCTCATCACCATTTAGCGAGCACACATAGGCTTTGCCAGTTTCAATTAACTCAACGGCAAATTCATGCAGGCGATCAAAATAGCCAGATGAAGATTTGATCTCACCACTCCACGAAAATCCTAGCCAACTGACATCGTTTTTAATTGCCGTAACAAATTCTGCGCTTTCTTTCGCCGGGTTGGTGTCATCAAACCTTAGATTGCATCGACCACCTTCATAATCATCGGCAACACCAAAATTTAGACAAATCGACTTCGCATGACCAATATGAAGAAAACCGTTTGGCTCCGGCGGAAAGCGGGTTACCACCTCAGTATTGGTTCCATCAGCCAAATCTTCATCAATAATATTGCGGATAAAATTACTACGGACAGTTGTTTCAGTATCCGCGTCAGTACTACTTTTGGTATTATTGTTAGTATTTTTCATAGCATCAAAAAGCTAATTTCTCCGTTGCGATCTTGAGGTGTGGCAGGTATCGTTTAGCGCGCTGAAGTACAAACGGCAAAACAACATGCCAAAGCAAATAAATGGGCTATTATAGCGGGATCAAACATTGCCGCTACACCCCGACCAAAAAAAGCAGCTAATTTAAGCCACAGGAACAACAAAATGATCATTTTGCATACCAATCAGGGCGATATACACATCAAACTAAATACAGACAAAGCGCCCATTTCTTCACAAAACTTCATGGATTATGCGAAAGATGGATTTTATGACGGTACTATTTTCCATCGTGTCATTAAAAACTTTATGATTCAGGGTGGCGGTTTCGACGCTGGCATGACTGAAAAAGAAACTCGTAGCCAAATTAAAAACGAAGCAAATAACGGCCTTAGCAATCAACGTGGCACGCTTGCTATGGCTCGCACCATGGTTCCGCATTCAGCCTCTTCTCAGTTCTTTATTAACGTAGAGGACAACACCTTCCTTAACCACAGCTCAGAGACCTCAGAAGGCTGGGGGTATGCTGTGTTTGGCGAAGTCGTTGCCGGCATGGATATCGTCGATGCCATTCGTAGCACCGCAACAACTACCCGTAACGGACATCAAGATGTACCCGTTAACGACATGATAATCGAATCTGTTGAAGTCGTTGACGACTAACCGACAACAAAGGATACCTAGCATTTAGCCTTAGCGTTATGAGTATATTATTTATCTCTGACTTACATCTTGAGCCTGCACGACCAGACGTCGCGCAGGCATTTTTCCGTTTTATGGAGCAACAGGCACCCCATGCCACTGCGCTCTATATTCTCGGTGATTTTTTCGAGGTCTGGGTCGGTGACGACATACAAAATACATTCATCAATAAGGTTAAAGATGCCCTGCGCAACTTGACTCAGCAGGGTATTCCCGTTTACCTCATGCACGGTAATCGGGACTTCCTAATCGGCCAACAGTTCGCTGAAGAAACCGGCTGTCAAATGCTTGCAGATCCTACCTTAGTGGATATGTTTGGGCACAAAACACTATTAATGCACGGCGATACTCTCTGCACCCGTGACACCGATTATCTGACCTTCCGCAACATGGTTCGCAGCCCTCTGTGGCAGGCAGATTTCCTAGCCAAGCCTGTTGAAGAAAGAGCCGCTATTGCCGATAACATTCGCGATATCAGTAAGGAAAAAACAGGGCAAAAACAATACGAGATCATGGATGTCACACTATCAGAAGTCGAAAAAGTAATGACTGAACAGGGCGTGCAGCTACTCATTCATGGGCACACCCACCGCCCCGCCATCCATCAACTGCAAATTAACGGCAAAACTGCTGAGCGTGTTGTACTAGGGGATTGGCATAGCGCAGGATGGAAGATTACCTTTACCGAGGACGGCTACAAACTGGAAGACTTTCCGTTTTAGGCCGCCTCGAAAAACGAGGGTTATCTGACCGCTTTATTTTCAACAGGTATACCGCTGTGGAATCGAAATAGCGGGTCCGGCGACAAAATCGCCTCTTTCTCAATCGTCAGGAAATAATCCACCCGCTCCGCTATTGGTTCCTCAGAATACTTCTGCGCTAAGTGCAGGTAATCCTGATAATGCCGTGCTTCGGACTTCAGCAACGACAGGTAAAACTTTCCTAGCTCCGCATCCAGATACGGCGCCAGCTTTTCAAAACGCTCACAGGAGCGCGCTTCAATAATAGCCCCTAAAATCAAGGTATCCACAAATGCGCCAGTCTGGCTTTTACGGAGGTGTTTAAACATTTTTACTGCATAGGTGCTGGCTTTGAGTGTTTGCAGTTTGATGCCGCGTTTTTTCATGATTTTCAGCACTTGCTCGAAATGCACCAACTCTTCTCTTGCCAGACGAGACATTTTATAAAGCACATCTTGCTTAAGTGGATTACGGGCAATTAAGGTCATCGCTGATTGCGCCGCTTTTAACTCATTGGCGGCGTGATCGTTAAGCACAATTTCCTGCTGCTTAAGGGCCTCGTCTATCCAGCTATCGGGCGTACGACAGTAAAGAAAACCCAAGATGGGGTCGATCAGTTCTGCTGTATTGCTCATATTAACTCTTCAATAAAACAGGGCGAACCCCTAGAATAAAATAACGCCATAGCGCGGCGCGTGCTAACAACCGCCCCAGTTATCATCAAACGGGCGTACGCATGGTGACGAACTCCTCCGCCGCCGTTGGATGGATACCAATCGTGTCATCAAACACTGCTTTAGTAGCACCCGCTTTCATGGCAACTGCCATACCTTGAATAATTTCACCCGCATCAGCACCCACCATGTGTATACCAACTACTTTGTCGGTGGCTGTTTCAACAATCATTTTCATCAAGCTCTTTTCATCGCTACCACTGAGCGTGTGTTTCATGGCGCGGAACGATGAGCGAAACACTTGAATATCTCCCAATTGCTCACGGGCCTGTTGTTCCGACAACCCAACCGTACCGATATTCGGCTGACAGAATACTGCCGTAGCAATCAGCTTATAATCGAGTACTTTATGTGAACCTTCGTATTGTTGCGCCAGAAAAGTCATGGCCTCAGCCAGCGCCACGGGCGTTAATTGTATGCCGCCTTTTACATCTCCCAGCGCAAAGATAGATGGCACCGAGGTCTGATAAAAATCATCAACGACGACTGAGCCATCCTTGCGAAGTTCAACTCCCGCCTCTTCAAGCCCTAGATTCGCAGTCTTAGCTTTACGACCGGTGGCATAAAGAATTTCATCCGCCTCCAGCATTTCACCGTTACTGAGTTGTGCCTGTAGACGGCCATTAGCGAGCTTTTCAACTGTTTCGATATCGCAATTGAATTTCAGGTCGATGCCTTTTTTAGCTATTTCTTCGGCGACAAATTCACGTACATCTTGATCAAAACCACGCAGCAACATATCACCACGATAAAGCTGTGTGGTGGTGGCGCCCAAGCCGTTAAAAATGCCGGCGAATTCAACAGCAATATAGCCACCACCCACCACAATGACATCCTTGGGAAAGGTTGCTAGCTCAAATACTTCATTGGAGCTGATGACATGGTCCGAACCAGCAAATTTTGGCACAAAAGGCCAACCGCCAGTGGCTACCAAAATACGCTCCGCACGGTAATACTGCCCCGCAACCTCAATGTCATGGGCGCCTTTTATTGTCGCACGGCCATTGATCAATGTTGCGCCAGAATTATTAAGCAAATCCTGATAAATACCATTTAAGCGCTTGATTTCAATTGTTTTATTATCTCTCAGGGTAGACCAATCAAACGTAGGTTTCACGGAAGTATTCCAACCAAACCCCTTGGCCTCGCTAAAGTCATGCCCATAGTGCGCACCATATACAAACAGTTTTTTCGGCACACAACCAACATTAACGCAGGTGCCACCTAAGAACATATCCTCGGCAACCGCGACACGCAGCCCCTTCACTGCCGCCATACGCGCAGCGCGCACACCACCAGAGCCGGCACCAATAACAAAAAGATCAAAATCAAACTGAGACACAATATGCTCCCTTAAATAAGCCAAGAACTTCAGCAATTAATAATAAATTCATCCATCATTTGGCTAAAATTTGAACATCTCTCTCTGCAAAGGGCCAGTCCAGCACCGCTATCTCATCACTTATACGCGCCAGCACAGGAATACGGTAAGCATATTTTTCAATCAGCTCGTCGCTACTACTGATATCAACTATGTCTAGCTGATAATCACTACACTCAAGTGCTTGCTCAACCAATACCAGCGCTTCATCGCAGAGCTGACAGAACTCCGTACCGTACAAAATAAAATTCATCGAAGCCCCCTGTTTAAAGGCACCCACTATAGCGGCAAGCGCAAACAAAATTAAACAGTTATTTACCCCCAAAACAATAAACTTTATCCATTTTAACGCTTATTTTTACGCACTATATACATTATTATTTATGCCTACTTTTTTTCTGCCAGTTCAGCCTTGGACTGGCAACCGATGATCGGTCTGGAGACCCCAATGAGCGAAACAAAACACTGCCAAGTATTAATTCTTGGCTCTGGCCCAGCAGGATACGCTGCCGCCGTTTATGCGGCACGCGCCAACCTTAACCCCGTATTAATTACCGGCATGCAGGCCGGTGGTCAGCTGACCACCACCACTGAAGTTGATAACTGGCCTGGTGACGTAGAAGGCCTACAGGGTCCAGACCTAATGGAACGAATGCGTCAGCACGCCGAGCGTTTTGAAACAGAAATCGTATTTGATCACATTCACACCACAGACCTGAAACAACGCCCCTTCACCCTAACCGGCGATGCCGCCACCTACACCTGCGACGCGCTCATTATCGCCACTGGTGCGTCTGCCCAGTACCTTGGCTTGCCATCTGAAGAAGCATTCCAGGGCCGTGGCGTTAGCGCCTGTGCAACCTGCGATGGTTTCTTCTACCGCAAAAAGAAAGTGGCCGTCATTGGCGGCGGCAACACGGCCGTTGAAGAAGCGCTGTATCTAGCTAATATTGCCGATGAAGTAACGCTGGTTCACCGTCGTGATAGCTTACGTTCAGAGAAAATCTTACAGGACAAAATCTTCGAGCGTGAGAAAAACGGCAACATCAACATTCTGTGGAACAACACCCTAGACGAAGTGCTCGGTGATGAGATGGGCGTGACTGGTCTACGCTTACGCAGCATGACGGATGACTCTACACAGGAAATCGATGTCGCTGGTGTTTTCATTGCTATTGGCCACCGTCCCAATACCGATATCTTTAAGGGCCAGTTAGAAATGAACAACGGCTACATCAAAATCCACAGTGGCCTAGAGGGGAATGCCACAGCAACCAGCGTACCGGGCGTTTTTGCCGCTGGAGATGTAGCAGATCAGGTTTATCGCCAAGCGATTACCTCTGCAGGCTTTGGTTGCATGGCCGCATTAGACGCCGAAAAGTTTCTTGATGACTAAAGTTGTTTGAGGTCTTTGCCTTTAAAGGCCAACAAAATTTCATCGACAAACGGCGCATTACGCGCCGTTTGCTATTTAAAAAAGACCTCGTATAACTCAATCACCGAGACCAAATGCCCGATATCCCTTGGCTTGATAACATCGACACCCCGTTCCCTGATGTGACACAGGCACTGACCGATCCCGATGGTTTGCTAGCAGCTGGAGGCGATTTGACGACCGCTCGCCTGTTAAGTGCTTATCAGCAGGGGATTTTCCCATGGTATGAAGAAGACCAACCCGTCCTATGGTGGTCACCAGACCCGCGCTGCGTGATTTATCCAGAACAAATGCACGTCTCACGCAGTCTAAAAAAAACACTGACTAAAACAGCCTTCAAGATTACCTTTGATAGTGCCTTTAGCGAGGTCATGGCTCAATGTGCAAATTTGCGTATTGATCAAGACGGCACATGGATAACAGCGGAGATAATAACGGCCTTTGAGCAGCTTCATGAGCTGGGAGTCGCACACAGCGTCGAAGTATGGGAAGTTAACGATGATAAATACCACTTGGTTGGTGGTCTTTATGGCTTAGCTATGGGTAAAGTTTTCTTTGGCGAGTCGATGTTCAGCCGCCGCCCTAACGCATCAAAAATCGCCTTCTACTACTTATGCCAGCAACTAAAAATCTGGCAGTTTAATTTGATTGATTGCCAAGTCGACAGCGAGCACTTACAAAGCTTGGGAGCCAAAAAAATTAATCGAGATGAATTTATCACACATCTTGAAGAGGCTATCGATGATCCCCAACATTCTTACTGGAATCGCAAAGCATAAATAATGAACAATAATAAAGAAAACGGTGAACAGCAGCTAAAATTGTTTCACACCCACGCCCATGATTGTAGTTATTTGCCTGGTTTACAGGCACGCACTTTATTTGTTGATCCAGAAACAACGTTAAATAAAGGAATGCAGACTCGGCTAGCAGAGCTCGGCTTTCGCCGTAGCGGTGATTTTGTTTACCGTCCTAATTGTGAGAACTGCAATGCCTGCGTACCCGTTCGCATCCCAGTAAAACACTTTAAAAAAAGCCGCTCGCAGCGAAGAATATGGAGTAGAAATAGAGACTTGGCAGTAGAAGTTTGTGACGCTAAATACAACGACGAGCGCTACAATTTATACGCACACTACATTTCAACACGTCATCAAGATGGCGACATGTACCCACCTTCTGTCGAACAGTTCACGGACTTTCTGATCAATAGCGAGAGCGACACACGGTTTATCGAATATCGCGATGCAGAAAAATTAGTCGCCATCGCGGTAACAGACCTTTTTGACAACGCCTATTCCGCCGTCTACAGCTTCTTCGACACTGACAATCACCGCGCCAGTTATGGGACCTACACTATTCTTTCTCAAATTGAGGAGGCTAAAAAAGCAAATCTAGACTATCTCTATCTTGGTTACTGGATCAAGACTTGCCAAAAAATGAGTTACAAAGTGGATTACCGACCCATTGAAGTTTTCATCAGCGACCGCTGGACGCTGTTAACCTAGAGAGAACAATATAAAACCTCGTGCGAGATTTGCTACGATGCCCAGAAGCCGTTTAGATCTGTGACAAAACTTGCTTAGTCTGGCGCATTTAGGCAAAATGCACGCCTATTTTTATGAATCACTCAAACTCTGGAGAGCTAATCAGTGGCAAAAGAAGGTCAGATTGAAATGGAAGGTGAAATTATCGACACCTTGCCTAACACCATGTTCCGCGTAAAACTTGAAAACGATCACATTGTGACCGCCCATATTTCAGGAAAAATGCGTAAGAACTATATCCGTATTCTGACCGGCGATAAAGTGACGGTTGAACTGACACCGTACGACCTCACAAAAGGGCGTATTACTTACCGCGCCCGCTAGTATTGACCCCTCGTACGCTACAGCCACGCTGCAGCAGGCTTTAGCAACACACAGTCTTATTCAAAACTGTTCTAGACTCGGTGCCGCGCCGGGTCAGCGCTTAGCGACATAACACCTCTCTATCCGGCAGTAACAGGCTCTTCAGTCTCAACAGCTAAGTGTAAGTTGTCATCCTTCACTGAAATATTCACTTCACCACCTTTAGCTGCTAAAACACCAAATAAAATCATTTCAGCGAGTGGCTTTTTAAGCTTCTCGTGTATCAAACGTGCCATAGGACGGGCGCCCATTTTCTCATCGTAACCCTCACGAGCCAGCCATGCTCGCGCTTCACCATCGATTTCAATATAAACTTTTTTACTATCCAGCTGCAGCTGCAATTCAACAATAAATTTATCCACCACATGTTCAATAACCTGTGGATCCAACGGCCCAAACTGGATAATAGCATCCAAACGGTTACGGAATTCTGGCGTAAAGAACTTGCGAACCTCTTCCATACCATCACTACTATGATCCTGAGAAGAAAAACCAATAGAGCGACGACTCATTTGCTCGGCACCGGCATTAGTGGTCATAATTAACACCACATTACGGAAATCGGCTTTACGACCATTATTATCCGTTAACGTGCCATGATCCATCACCTGCAACAGCAAGTTAAAGACCTCCGGGTGTGCCTTTTCAATCTCATCCAATAGCAGCACACAATGTGGCTGTTTAGCGATCGCTTCTGTCAACAAACCGCCTTGGTCAAAGCCAACATAGCCAGGAGGCGCGCCAATCAAGCGTGATACCGTGTGACGTTCCATGTATTCAGACATGTCAAAGCGTAGTAACTCAACGCCCATCACCTTCGCTAACTGTTTAGTAAGTTCTGTTTTACCAACGCCCGTAGGACCAGCAAACAGGAACGAACCAATCGGCTTTTCTTCTTCCTTAAGCCCGGCACGAGATAACTTAATAGCACTCGTGATAGAGTCAACGGCTTCATCTTGACCATATACCACCAATTTTAAATCACGATCTATCGTTTTCAGTGAATCTCGGTCAGATGCCGATACGCTTTGTGCGGGTATACGTGCAATATTAGCCACAATCTGTTCTATTTCCGCAACCCCGATGACTTTTTTACGTTTACTCGGTGCCAATAAATGCTGATACGCACCCGCTTCGTCAATCACATCAATGGCTTTGTCAGGCATATAGCGATCGGTAATATAACGAGCCGCTAATTTAGCCGCACTACGCAGTGACTGATCAGTAAAACGAATATTGTGATGCTCTTCAAATTTGCTTTTAAGCCCCTTAAGGATTTTATAGGTATCGTCAACCGTAGGTTCGTTAACATCAACTTTCTGGAACCGGCGTGCCAACGCCCTGTCCTTTTCAAAAATCCCACGAAACTCTTGGTAAGTAGTGGAGCCAATGCAACGTACGGAGCCCGAACTCAATAACGGCTTTAATAGATTCGATGCATCCATAGCACCACCAGAGGCAGCTCCCGCACCAATAATAGTATGTACTTCGTCAATAAATAGAATAGCGTGAGGCTGCTTTTTTAATTCAGAAATAACGGCTTTAAAACGCTTTTCAAAATCACCTCGATATTTGGTGCCGGCCAGCAAGGCACCTAAATCCAACGAATACACTATCCCGTCAGCTATAATTTCTGGTACTTTCTCATCAACAATTAATTTTGCTAAACCTTCGGCAATCGCCGTTTTACCTACACCGGACTCACCCACCAATAACGGGTTATTTTTACGGCGGCGTGATAAAACTTGCACCACTCGGTTTACTTCGTGGCTACGACCAATCAACGGATCAATATCGCCTTGACGGGCCAGCTCATTTAGATTGGTTGCAAAATCATCCAGTGCGCTTGTTTTCTCCTCACCACCAGTTGCAGTTTCAGCACTATCCTGCGTTTCACTGCTTTCTTCGTCCTCAGCGATAGGAGAAAGACCATGGGCAATAAAATTCACTATATCGATACGACTTATATCCTGCTGCTTCAATAAATAAACAGCTTGGCTTTCCTGTTCGCTAAAAATAGCCACTAGCACATTAGCGCCAGTAACTTCTTTTTTACCCGAGGATTGCACATGGAAAACCGCTCGTTGCAGCACTCGTTGAAAGCCTAAGGTGGGCTGGGTTTCAACTTTCCCGCTGATCTCAGGAAGAGCCGGTGTTGTTGAGTCAATAAACGCATCAAGGGCTGTACGTAAAGCATAGAGGTCCGCAGCACAGGCCCGCAGCACATTGGCCGCAGAGGTATTATCCAGCAAAGCCAGTAATAAATGCTCGACCGTCATATATTCATGACGTTTCTCACGCGCTTCTTTAAAAGCCATATTTAAGGTAGCTTCGAGATCTTTACTTAACATGTGCTTCTCTCTTATTTATTAGCTCTAAGTAAGTGGAGGCTTCAGCATAACGTAACGAGCGAAGCCAAGACTAGGCAAAAACAGGTGCAAAAACGGAGTTTACTCGTGTAAATGAGCATTTTAAGCCTATTTTTAGCAACGTATAAGGTGAGTGGAACTTGCTCCAGAGAGGATGCCCTGGGTGTTGGTAAGCACAGTAGTTATGCTGAAGTCTCCGTTAATCTACTTGATCCAAGCCACAGAGCAGAGGATGTTCATTGTCAGTGGAATACTGATTAACCTGTGTCACTTTGGTCTCGGCGATATCACGCGTAAAAATGCCACAAACTGCCTGTCCCTCAGTATGCACGGCCAGCATGATTTGCATCGATTTTTCTCTATCCAAATTAAAAAAAGATTCGAGAATTTCGACCACAAACTCCATCGGCGTATAGTCGTCATTATACATGATGACCTGATACATAGAGGGTGCTTTCAGTTTAGGTTTCGCCTGCTCAATAGCAAGGCTTCCATCATCATTCTGATGATCTTGATCGAGTGCTGATTTGATTTTTTGAATTTTATACATAGCTCTTAAAAGTACGATTAATGAAAAATTAACTGGCACAAAAGGCTTTACTGGCGTCTCATGCCACCTAAATCTAACTAAACTTTAAAACGTAACACCCGAGACAATAAAAAGCCCGGTTAAACCCGGGCCTTTAAACCTTTAGATTAACCGGCACTTATTAACTCGCTACCAATACTAATCTTTCGAGGCCTCATTTACATATTAGCAATGATGGCATCACCAAAATCACTGGAGGATAGCAATACAGCATCATCCATCAAACGCTCAAAATCATAGGTCACTGTCTTGGCAGTAATAGCCCCCTCAATACCGTTGATTATTAAATCTGCTGCCTCATTCCAACCCATATGTCGCAGCATCATTTCAGCCGACAAAATCAAAGATCCGGGGTTCACCTTATCCAACCCCGCATATTTAGGTGCCGTACCATGGGTCGCCTCAAAAATAGCCACTCTATCACTAATGTTAGCACCGGGAGCAATGCCAATACCGCCAACTTGGGCAGCCAATGCATCAGAAATAAAATCACCATTAAGGTTCAAAGTAGCAATGACACTGTACTCATCTGGGCGCAGTAAAATCTGCTGCAACATCGCATCAGCGATAACGTCCTTAATAATAATTTCTTTACCAGTGTGCGGATTGGTAATCTTCTGCCAAGGCCCACCATCTAGCAGCGTCGCACCAAACTCATCAACCGCCAATTGGTAACCCCATTCTTTAAAGGCACCCTCGGTAAACTTCATGATGTTGCCTTTATGAACCAGCGTCACACTCGGTAAATCCTGATCAACTGCATACTGAATAGCACGACGTACAAGGCGTTCCGTACCCTGCTTGGATACTGGTTTAATACCAATACCACAGTTCTCAGCAAAACGGATTTTTTTAACCCCAAATTCAGTTTGCAAAATTTCGATTAATCTATCGGCCTCTGCCGTACCGGCAGCCCATTCAACACCCGCATAAATATCCTCAGAGTTTTCGCGAAAAATAACCATATCGGTTTTTTCCGGCTCTTTAACCGGGCTCGGCACACCAGTAAACCAGCGTACTGGCCGCAAACAGGTGTACAGGTCAAGCTCTTGGCGCAGGGCAACATTCAGGGAGCGAATACCACCACCCACTGGCGTGGTCAACGGCCCTTTAATACCAACCACAAACTCTTTAAAAGCCGCCAACGTTTCACTAGGCAACCACTCATCAGCGCCATAGGTATTAACCGCCTTTTCACCGGCATAAACCTCCATCCAAGCAATCGCGCGCTGATTACCATAGGCCTTTGCTATGGCTGCATTAACGACGCTAATCATCGGTGGCGTCACATCCACACCAATGCCATCACCTTCGACAAAAGGCACAATAGGCCGATCAGGAACGTTTAGGGATAGGTCTGCATTCACGGTGATCTTTTCACCACTTGCAGGGACAGAAATTTTGTTATATGCCATTAATACTCTCCAATAAACTAGGACATGCCATTCATTTTTTTCGGCACGTTTGCACACCCATTTTAGGGCCGCATATAATAATGTAATGCTAGCTTGCTTTGCCCTGGAATACTACACGCTGCTGACGACTTACCACTACAATTTTAAGCATCAACAATTGTTTAGTACCAAGGTAAGAGTGGATTTAACTCAACCCTTCTCCAGAACAATAACACTTTAACTAGAACAGGGCTTGAGGGCAGTGACGCGAAGTTCACCAGCAATATTTTTGTCGACTCGTGCGTCTATTGAAAAGTAACGCCGGAGGCTATCTTCTGTAAGCACCTCATCTGGGAGGCCATCGGCAACAACCTTACCCTGTGAAAGCATAACTAACCGGTCACAAAAACGCGCAGCAAGCGCCAAGTCATGAATTGCCGTGATCACCAAGTGCCCTTCTTGCGCTAAAGTCCTGAGCAATGTCAGCAACTCGAGCTGATGACACAAGTCCAAATTCGCCGTCGGCTCATCCATCAATAAAATAGGTGTTTGCTGAGCCAACGCTCTGGCAATAAAGACACGCTGACGTTCTCCGCCGGACAGCTGGTCAACCCTTCGATCAGCCATCGCAAGTAAATCTGTTTTTTGCAATGCCTGTTGAATCAGTTTTCTGTCCTGTTCACTCTCCGCTTGAAAATAGCCTAAGTGCGGATTTCGCCCCATGGCAACAACTTCACGAACACTAAAGGCGTAACCAAGTGACACATCCTGCGGAACTAAGGCAACGCGCTGTGCAATAGCGCGCCTTTTAAAACGACTCAAAGTCTGCTGTTCCAATAGAACTTCGCCATCATTAGGCTCAATCAAGCCCATCAATAGTTTAAGCAATGTTGATTTTCCTGCACCGTTCGGACCAATCAACGCAACAAACTGTCCCGCTGCAAAGTCTAGAGAAACCTCTGCAATCGTTTTATCACCGCAACGCTCTGCATTTTGGTAAGAAAAACCAAGCTTCGAGCATGCTAATTCAATTTCCATGGATTGTGTCATGGCTTTTCTCTTGAATTGCGCAACGCATTAATTCTCATTTTAGACCTGCACCGACCAACGCTTTTTGATTAACAAAAAAACGAAAAAAGGCGCGCCGAACATAGCCGTTATCACCCCCAGAGGGATTGACTTTTCAGGCACAAAAACACGTAAAGCAAGATCAGCAGCCACCAAGAAGACCGCCCCTCCTAGAGCCGAAGCAGGTAGTAAATAGCGATGATGAGGGCCCAGCAGTAACCTAATAATATGAGGCACTACCAAACCAATAAAACCAATACCGCCACAAACCGAAATGGTGCCCCCCACTAACAAAGAGGTGATCAGTAACAAACGAATGCGCGTGCGCATCACATCAACACCAATTGATGCCGCATGTACCTCACCCAACAGCAATGCATCGAGGTTTCTGGCGAACAACAGCAAACCACCTATACCTAACACTGCAACGGGGACAATCAGTAGCACGTGATCCCAAGTGCGCCCCTCTAGTCCGCCCATTGTCCAATAAATAATGGTGCGGCCCACTTCCCAACTATTAAGAGACAAAGACAGAATAAACGATGACGCAGAGGTATTCAGCGCACCGATAGCGACGCCCGCAAGCAGCAATGTGCCGATAGCCATTTGCCCACGCTGACTAGCAATACGATAAATCAGCAGCAGCGTAAGACAGGCCCCTACGGAGGCAAAAAGCGGTAGCGTCCAAACAGAAACAGCGGCCAAACCGCTATAAAGTGCACAGACAGCTCCCAGCGACGCACCAGATGAAACGCCGAGTATTGATGGCGAAGCTAACGGGTTTCGAAACATACCCTGCATGACTGCGCCGCAAATAGCCAAACAGGCACCGGCACAAGCAGCCACTAAAATCCGCGGCACTCGCACATCTATCAAAACTGTGTGCATCCAGGGGCGCGTCTCTGTCAGCGCCAGCGACCAGCCCAACTGTTCTGCAAAAACACTCAACGCTGCCTGTACAGAAATATGAGCTGGCCCTTGAAACAGACCAGTAATCATCAAAACTAATAGCAATAACAGTAAAAAAACCACAATGCTGGACGATTTTTTATGCACCATAATGAGAACCCAGCATCATTCAAATACGTTAGTGTGTAACAGCGTAGCGACTTCTTTAATGCCTTGCCAGCTATACTGCGAATCGGAAATTGGCCAACGCCCTTGTAAACCGTAAACTCGCTTATTCGCTACTGCCGGCACATGCTGCCAGTTCGGATTCTGCATCAATTGCTCCGCTGGTGTTATTTTTCCCTGCGTGGCGAAGTCATTCAGCAAAATAACATCTGCCTGTAGCCCAATAGCCAATTCTTCGCTAATTTTTTGAGACCCTGTGAGCGCTGCCTCTTGCGCAACATTAATTCCGCCCGCTACCCCTATCACTTCATCAACGGTAGTACCGACACCTGCGGTATATCCGTTGAGAGAATAAAACAACACCCGCACAGACGGTTGCCCCTTGATCTTAGCTGTTATTGCCTCTCTATCCGCCTGTAACTTTTGCAGTAGTTTACCCGCCCTATCTTCAGTACCGGTAACGCGTCCAATAGTCACTATATTGTCTTTAATCTCCTTGAAGGAGCTGTCGCCGCTTAACCTGACTACGGCTATTCCCGCCGCGAACAACAAACGTACTGTTTCTGCGCGCGTATAACGAGTAACAAAAACGAGATCCGGTTGTAGCGCAAGGATTGCCTCGATATCACTGTTAATCCGTTTAATATGTTTAGAATACTGGTGGGGAATATTAGAAATTTTTGGGTCATCTGCCAAATGAGTAATGCCAACAACGCGCTGTTCACCCACTAACTCCGAGAGGATTTCATCGGTTGCTAGGGTCACAGAAACCAAACGCTGTGGAGCCATATGCAAGATAAATTCTTGCCCGCTGGCATCAACTAAGGTTTTCGGAAAATTGTTGCCTTTAACCAATGTGGACTGCAAACGATAGTCATTGAAAGACTGGGGGCGAAGATCAAGTGACCAAAACCACAGTATCGCTGCCAATAAAAAAAGCAGTGTCAACACTATGGCTTTGACCCTTATCAACATCTAGACATTCCTTACATAGACCTCAGCATAACTACTGCGCTCGCCAATACGTAATACTGAGGTCTCTTATAGTTAAAAAGCATCCATTAGCAACGCGACTACAAGCCACCTCGTAATGTGATACCCACAGTAGCACCAACGCCCTTGGTACCAAACCCAAATACATCTTCGTATTTTTCATTCAACAGGTTATCAACGCGAGCAAACAGTTCTAGCTGCTCCGACACATGGTGACTTAATGCTAGGTTAACCAGCGTATAACCCGATAGCGTTACGTCCGGTAAACGGGCAAAAAACTCGTCGAATACGACGTCAGTCTGTTTGCCATTATATTGAACGCCACCCGTTACGCGTGTTTTGGCATTCGGGAACAGGTAGCTACCGTTAACACTGGCAATATGCTTAGCACGTCGCACTAGCTTATTACCATTACCATCGTCGGTATCGCTATAGGTATAACTGGCACTAATCTGAAGATTTTTACTAGGATTAAATACCGCACTCAACTCAACGCCTTTAATGCGAGAATCACTGGGTAAGTTTGCCGCGTCTATTGCCGTCCCTACAATCAAATTATTTACTTCAGTATGGAAGTATGTCAGGTCAAGATAACCATCAACTGACTCGAAATGAAACTCGCCGCCCAAATCCCAGCTGGTGTTTTCCTCCGGGCGCAAGTCTGCATTACCTGTAAAGGTTGCGGTGCTACCAAACAACTCGAAAAACGTGGGGTTCTTAATGCCCGTACCTTTACTTGCATGAGCACGCACATTATCTGCCAGCCAACCAGCTAACGTCATACGGTAGGTGTCGGCATTGTTAAACTCACTGTTGTTATCACGACGTCCAGCCAGCGTTGCAAACAGCTTGTCGTTGACATTAACACCGTACTCCAGCACATAGCTCGATACTTCCATCTCACGGTCAACCGTAGAGAAGTCACTCTGGCTGAAAAACTCATCTTTTTCACGCTCCGTCGCAAAGGTCAAACGTTGCTCAAGCATCTCACTGTTAAGGAAAAAGTCCGTTTGATACTCTATTTTTTCCTTTTCGCCCTCACTCAAAAATGGAAAACCACCTAGAAATTCGTTACTCGTATCATTTTTTGAAAGCGCCACTTTATGCAACCATTGGCCATCCAATAGCGATAAATTTGCAGCCACCTTGGCAAACTTTTGTCGCGTTTCAGAGCTGTCATTACTATCAACAGGGCCGACACCAAAAGTCACGCTGTCGGTTTCTATATCGGCTTCAAGATGACGAAAAACAACATCGACAGAGAGATTTTCCGTGGCCTGAAAACCGCCTTTAAAATTAACCGAGGCGTTGTCATAGCCATCTTCCTCAGTAAAACCCAAATGTTCATTGAAAGCAGAAATACCATCGGTATCAAGCAACACACCACTTAAAGAGAAATGGTAAGCGTCGGAACCGGCATTAATATTAAAAGACTGCTGCTGAGTACCAAAACTGCCCTGTTCCAGATTCACTCGTCCATTTAAGGCACCTTTACCCTGCTTAGTAGTAATACTGATGACACCACCCATCGCATCAGAACCCCACAGTGCACTTTGAGCACCACGTAACACCTCTACGCGCTCAACATCAAGATTCAATAAATCAGCAAAATCAAACTCTGAGCCACTGGCAATATCATTGACTTCAATACCATCAATTAACACCAGTGTTTGATTGGCCTCAGCACCACGGATACGCACACTGGTACTAGTGCCAACGCCGCCAGAACGACTCATAGCCAACCCGGGTACATTACGCAGCACATCTGAAACAGATTGGATTTGGTTCTTCTCAAGGTAATCAGCATCCAAAACCGTTACGCTACTGCCAGCGCTCTCCCGAGCAACCTCAACACGCGAGGCACTAATAACAATTTCCTCACTTTGATCCGCGTAAAGTACAGCCGGTGTCGACAAAACAGCAAGGCTAGATGCCAACAAAGTGCGTTTAAAAAAAACAGATTTTTGCATTTAAAGCTCCTAAAAAAGAAATTTAGAGCCAGATGTGCCTTTCTAGCGCTCGAATAAACACACTAAGAGTGGTCACTGGAGCAGCACAGGAAAATTCAGAGAAACAGTCAGGAAAACAAGGAGACCCTTTCACGGATTCGCTTCTAGCAACAATAAAGGTTATTGTCACCACTACGGAATCCGCCCAAACAAGCTCCCCGCTTGATGGTAGGTGACTATTCCGACGGCAGGTCTCCTGGCTCGCAGGTCAACGTATTTAACTCACCTTCCCGGTTACCCAGTGGCATAGGAGTCAATACTCTCTGCTAACAGTTGCGGGGGCAGCCACGGTTCCACACCGTGTTCCCTTTTATCCTCGATTAAGAGGACCGTCTTCACCGCAAATTTTAATTGCAAAGCACTAAACAAATCAATCTATTACCTAAAAAACATCCAACACATCGCCGACCAAGCACTCGCACATCCGCTAGAAACACTATCTCAGAGGGCATCTACAGCTTGTTATCGACCCAAGACTGTACGATCATACGCTTTTAATCCCAGAACCATTGGCAATGAGCACACTGATACTTTTTAATAAGCCCTACGATGTCCTGTCTCAATTTACCGATGAGAAAAATCGTCCTACGCTCGCTGCCTACATAAAACAGACCAATGTCTATGCCGCCGGACGTCTGGATGCCAACTCCGAAGGCCTTTTGCTACTAACCAATGACGGTCTATTACAACACCACATTGCCCATCCCAACCACAAACTGGAAAAAACATACTGGGTGCAGGTGGACGGAACCATTAGCGAGCAAGCATTAGAATCTCTGCGTAAAGGAATAACACTAAAAGATGGCCTAACGCGCCCAGCTAAAGTCAAAAAAATTGCAGAACCCAGCCTCTGGACACGCAACCCACCCGTGCGTTACCGTGCAGAAATTCCCACCAGTTGGGTGGAAATAAAAATTAGCGAAGGCCGCAATCGGCAAGTGCGACGCATGACTGCTGCGGTGGGTTTTGCTACGTTGCGGTTAATACGCGTTGCCATCGGTGAATGGCAACTAGGGGACCTACAACCAGGCCAATTCAAAACGCTTAAAGTCTGTTCTCCAGCACCGAAACACACTACAAAAGCAATCAAAAAATCTGTTCGCTCTCACCAGCCAGGCAAGCGAATGGCAACACAACGACGCGTTAAAAGGTAATCCAATGAATGACGACTGGCACCCTCATCTGACAGTAGCAACAATTATAGAAAATCAAGGTAAGTTCTTGATGGTTAAAGAGATATCTAATGGAGAAATAGTATTTAACCAGCCAGCAGGACACGTCGAAAAAAATGAAAACTTGATGGCGGCAGCAATACGAGAAACACTTGAGGAAACCGGCTGGCACGTCACCATCAAGGAGCTTGTGGGCTTTTATCTCTATACCTCCCCGCAAAGTCAAACAACCTATTTTCGCGCACTGTTTACCGCCTCGCCGGACCAACACGACCCGCAGCGCACACTTGACGAAGGCATTTTAGATGCCCCTTGGCTTAGCCTCGAGCAAATAAAAGAAAAAACCAGCACGCTACGCAGCCCTATGGTATTGCAATGCATTGAGGACTACCTAAGTGGCAAGCGGCTGCCCTTAAATAGCATTTCACATGTCGCCTCTCAGTAAACTCTCAATAACCGCAGCACAGTCTATTGCCAAGTTTTTCAACCCAAAATATTCGAGTTTTCACCGCACAGCCCTGTCATCCCGAACGCACAGCCCTGTCATCCCGAACGCACAGCCCTGTCATCCCGAACGCACAGCCCTGTCATCCCGAACGCACAGCCCTGTCATCCCGAACGCATGTGAGGGATCTTCATACCAAAGCACAAACAAGATCTCTCCCTTTAGTCGAGATGACACTGGCGAAGGTAACGCACAGCCTGTCATTCCGAACGTATGTGAGGGATCTTCATACCAAAGCACAGACAAGATCTCTCCCTTTAGTCGAGATGACACAGCCGAAGGTAACGCACAGCCTGTCATTCCGAACGCGCAGCCTGTCATTCCGAACGCGCAGCCTGTCATCCCGAACGCGCAGCCTGTCATCCCGAACGTATGTGAGGGATCTTCATACCAAAGCACAGACAAGATCTCTCCCTTTAGTCGAGATGACACAGGCGGGGTCGAGATGATACAGGCTGAGGCTGAGGCTGAGGCTGAGGCTGAGGCTGAGGCT
>Ga0233427_10000544_pt1 | contig 47895 bp, 44 predicted proteins | sample SI_118_April2016_5_FD_179885 | JGI IMG/M metagenome (GOLD analysis project Ga0233427, IMG submission 179885) | Seawater microbial communities from Saanich Inlet, British Columbia, Canada - SI_118_April2016_100_MG | ecosystem: Environmental > Aquatic > Marine > Inlet | place: Canada: British...
AACTACAAAGGAACAGGTTTCAACTACAACTGCATCAGCTGTAAATACAGAAGCAACCATTTTGTCGACAATTGCAACAAATTCTAGATCAGCAGCAAATACTGTCACACTGACTCAGGCTACTCAGTCAGGGCAAGCATATGATGCAACACTAGAAGAGAACATTGCTAATTTAACAGAGAATGATGGAATTGCTGAAACTGGAGAATACTACTACGTAGAAATACCTACCGAAGTTGATTCTGAATTAATCTATGATCTTGAAATTACAACTATGACCCGTAATGAAGATGCTAACTCTAAACCATGGGATTATGAGATAGATGTTGTTACAGACGTTACCATCGAGGTACCTGTACAAACAACAAACGTTGAGGATGTAGGAATTGCTGTAACCTCTACAGGACCAGCACCTGAATAATCATCGAAACGATAAATAAAAAAAACCACTCTTATGAGTGGTTTTTTTTTATTTATATTATATAAAGATAGATTCCACTGAGAATAAAAACTTCCTGGATAAATAATTTAATACTTATAAATATAATCTAATCTAATTGTTGACAAACTAGGATGTATATTCTGCTTACTAAGAATAGGCTGACCAGTTTTTCTATCTAACCAATAAAAATTAGAAAATTCACTGTCTAAAGGATCAATAGAAATTTTCTCTTTAAATAAAAGAGTGTCGCCATCCTCAATTAAACTAATATTAAATTTCTGTTCGATAAAAGCCTTTGGATTTTTTAAAAGAGTGTTATATGTTCCACTATAGTTGTTTGAGCTACTAAAATATTTAAACTGCAAATGATTTAATATTTCAATATTATGGATTAGGCCTTCCGTTTTAATTATTTTACCGTTGTAAGTTATGATCTTCTCCTTATTTTGGGAGACCCATGTATAAAGTCCATTTTCTACTTTTTGCAAAACCATTATAATATTTGCACCTTTACCTAAATCGACCCTTAAAAAGGAATATGGTTGTTTTTGGATGTATTCCTCAGATAATTCAATCTCTTCACCGCCAATAGTGACTTCTTTAATTAGCGGAATAAATTCACTATATGAAATAGAAGCGCAAGAGCTAAGAAGAAGGGGCGAAAGTACTAAGAAATTTTTAATCATATAAATCATCCCAATCTCTGCTGATAGTATGAGACTGTCCCTGATCAGTAACGCCATAAAGAGTATTTCTATGCTTCAAAAAAGCAGCCCCATCTCTTGTTAATGGCCTTAAACCGAATCCTGTAGAGCCTTTTGAGTAGTTATCAAAGAAGGTTTCAATTGGAATAAAGAAATAAAATCCTTTATCAAAGCTACCCTCTCCAAATTCAAATTCTGAGATATCAGTTTTTGCAAAAAATATACCCATTCTCATACCGCTTTTAAAACGCCTTGAAAAATCAAAATGAATTCCAGAATCTTCAGCTAAAAATCTGCCTCCTTTAAGCATAATTAATACTTGAGATCTAGGTTCTTTGTAATAAAAATTAAGATGGCCAGTAAGGGTTTCGTATTCGAGGAAATTAAACATTTGATCATAATCTCTTTGCTTGACTTTCCATGCCTCTGCACCAATGGCCCAGTCTGAATTAAAAGGTCTATACAAAATCTCGCCACCAATACCGCCAAACATTTGCTCAAACAAACCAGCACTTGCCTTTAAATAAATACTTTTTGCTGGTTTAAGAAACTGATCAATCTGCAAATAATTCACGGTCATGCCATCACCTTGCTTAAGATACTTAACTATGTCAGTTCTAACATGCGGCAAGACACTGTCAGATGCTAATTTCAGTTCTCCAAAGTTATTAGCTACACCTTGCGAAATAGCTGTCTTAACTGAAAGACTCTTTTTAAGAAGAATTTCTGCTTTATAATCAAGCCGTAGATTTCCAAAAAAGAACCCATCAGGCCCACCAAACTGAGTTCTTAATGATGGTTTTAGTGATTGAAATATAGCTGGTAATTTTGCACGAGGGCTAAACTCATACTCTCTTGGATCGTAGGTATATTCAGAGAGCTCTATATTTCGGGTTGCTAATTTATGTAACTCATCTTGTTTATTATTAGAAAAATCAGCTCTTGGTATTTTTAACTTATATGTACCTAAACCACCATTGATATTAGCTATCTCAAAATATTCAATTGAAGCTGGCGCAACATCATCAAGAACCCTTAATATTCTTCCAGTACTTCTTGCCCAACTTCTATGCCTAGATTGAGAATAAACTATTTTATAAGTACTACCATCAACCTCAGCATCCTGCAAAGGAAAACCCCTTGGATTAAGCTCCATTAGGCTAACTCTATATAAATTTGTATTTGATTCAGCGGTGACTGACTGGTATGCAGGAGGGTTTTTAATTTTTTTAGGCTTATCTCTTTTTATCACAACTGGATCTTTTGGTCCAAAGCCTGCGTTAAAAGCAAAGCCAAAGCTCACTGTATTACCTTTAATAAAGTTTAACTTTAAGTGCAAGGTTTCAAATACAGGGTAAACAACTCCTACATTAAATTTTGAGCTAGGTTGCCTGACTGTATCAAAAGCAAAATTGAATGATTTCTCACCATATGGAAAGCCTTCTAACTCATAATCAGTTGAATCATACTCAACTTTAAGTCTTGTTCCATTAAGGTTTGGCAAGATAATCTCAGCCCCACCAAAAACCCCTACTTTCCCACTAAAAAAATAACCCAAATTAAATTCACCACCTTGAGTTGAGTTATCACTCACATCTCTTACTTTGAATTGATCATCAATTTTATACAAAGGGTTCTTTTTGCCATGATCTGAGTAAGCGCCCCATCCCAAGCCGATAGTAAGATCAATATTATTATATCTTTTGCTTGCAACTAAATACTCTGCTGAAAAAACTCCTGTGCCAGCCATGTCTCTCACACCCACCGCAACAGCAGGGAGATAATTTGTTTCTTGAAGTAAGATAAATTTTGCATCAAAACTCTTATCTTTATATGTTTGATCACCGCTAAATGCTGGTGTTAAGCTATATAAAGCATTATTAACATCGGTGTATTGATATGATGCTTCAAACCAACTAAAAGGCGTGCCGACTATGGACCCTCTTTGATATGGGTCTGAGTCGCTCCATGAGAAAGCAAGAGATCCAGCAGGCATCATTCGAGCAGAGGGCATGTTAATTAACCCCACTGTGCCGCTATTACTGAAGCTAGGGTAAAGGTCTTTTAGGTAGATATAGTCATTTATTCCAGCATATGATGAGGCTGGCATTAGCATTACTAAGCATAGACTAAGCTTAATAATGCGACTCGCATAAGTCATACTTATACTAATCAGTTTCTGATACTGTTAAGGGATGCAAGAGATAATGCTAGGCTGCTAAGAATAGGTGAAACAGCTGAAGCGTACATTACTCCAGAGAGCTTACCAATGTCTCTAGGTGCATAAATAATAGATCCTGGGTATATAGATGAAGAATCTCCAAATAGTAATGAATTAGCTTTATACAAATGAGTTGTGCCATCTGGATCTATCACCAACAGTTCTTTGTAAGCAGACTTTTTTAACCCGCCAACTAGATCAATGTAATCTGAAGCTCCATAGGCTGAATTATACTTAAGATTAGATGGGTTTTTAAAATCACCGAATAAATAAACAATCTTCTGGAGCTCTGGAACTACAATTAAATCTTCATCCATTAGCTTAATTTGATCTTTTGGCTGCCCCGAGGAAACTGAAAAATCTGAAACAATACGCCCTTTAAAATTACTTGACCTGAGCTCCTCGGCAAGTAAGTCCAGAGCTGAGCCATCAACATTAGTATTGGGTTTACCAATACTAGAGACAATGTAATTTACAGTATCAGAGTAGTTTAGTCGTGCAAAAGTTTTTTCTTTTTCTAAGGCGCTCTCTCTAAATAATGCCCCGCCAAATACATAAGCATTCTCTTTGTAACCACCTGCTCTTAAAACTAAGCTTGATAAGGTCTCTCCTTCTTCAATGAAGTACTTCCCAGGCCTATGAACTAAACCTTCTATGGTAACTTCTTTCATAGGTTTTAAAGCACTCAAGAATGATGGAACTTGAATAGAATCTCTGGGCTGTAAAGAATAATTGGATAGCTCATTTAAATCTACGCTTCTGGACGTCTCTACATTCAAGCCTACACTCTCAATTGAGACCTCATTAAAGCCAAAAAACCCCTCAGAAAAGCCCCCAGCAAAAGAAATAGCAGACCCCAGCGATTCTCCAGGTAAAATTTCAAATAAAGCTTCATTATTGACACCGCCAGTCACTGGTACAATAAAAGATGAGGGGTGCACAAATATAGTATCGCCGGACCTTAACGTGTTACGAGAGTTATAATTGCCAAATACGAATATATCGTATAAATCAATCGTATCGATAGTTTTTCCAGCCCTTTTGAGATCAATTTTTCTGTATGACCCATTAGAAGCTATTCCTCCAGCAACATTTAAGGCGCTCAAAATGCTTGAGCCTCCGCTGATAGTAAAGATTCCTGGACTCTCAACCCCTCCTAACAAGAGTACTTGAATATCTCTAACCTTTGATAAAGTTAAAAATGCAGAAACACCAACTGTCTTGATTTCAAGAAAGCTAGAAACTAATTTCTCAGCTTGTGCTAAAGTTTTCCCAGCAAGATACACTTTTCCAAACTCTGGAATTACTAGGGAACCATCTCTCTCAATAAACAATTCCAAATCATCACTTATCTTTCCTGTTAGCAATAATTTAAAGCCATCCCCTACGTCTACTATGTAGTTTGAATCAAGATTCGGAACATTCACTGGCATAAAAGATGATTGCAATGATTGAAAAAATACTTCTCCATACCTTGTAATTTCTTTTTTAGAGTTACCGTATTCATCTGACCCTGCAATTTTTTGTTCCAGTGCTTTTAATTCTTTTTTTAACTTTTCTAAGATGATCTTATTTTTTTCAATTGAGGTATCTGATCTAAATAAATCTTCTAAATCTTTCTCTTCTGTCACAGAATTTTGAACTTCTATCTGATCCCTAACAGATGGCGGCAAACCTTCTAAAAAATCTTCAGATAAATTTGCAGACTGAGAAGAGGTATTTAATGAGAAAAATAAGCCTCCAATTATAAATAAAGGTATGGCTATGTTGATGGCTGAATTATTTCTTTGCATGAGAAATTAAGATTTAATTTCGACAATTATATAATAACTTGTTGTCGAATTGTTGAATTTCATATTTAGGTAATTTTAATTTCAAAAAACCTAGTCAATATTATGAATATCTCTAGTAAAGACCTTTTGAGAAACATCAGATAAAGATTCTGAGTGTCTATTTGCAATAATTAAATCCGATGACTGTTTGAACTCATCCAAGTTATCGATAACCTTTATTCCATTAAAAAGCCTCTTCTTTAATTGGGGCTCATATATTAAAAGCTCAACCCCAGATGCTTGCAACCTACTCATAACACCTTGTATAGATGAAGATCTAAAGTTATCTGATCCTTGCTTCATGGCCAGTTTATAAACTCCAATTTTTTTTGGATTAATTTTTAAAATTTGTTCTGCTATGAAGTCTTTTCTTGTTTGATTTGCTTCTACTATAGCCTGTATTAAATTTTGCGGAATATTTGAATAGTTCGCCAGGAGCTGCTGAGTATCTTTTGGCAAGCAATAACCTCCGTATCCAAAAGATGGATTATTATAAAAATTTCCTATTCTAGAGTCAGCAGAAACGCCAGCTATAATTTTTGAAGCATCAAGATTTTTTTCTATTGAAAAGCTATCTAGTTCATTAAAAAAGGCAACTCTCATAGCTAAATATGTATTTGAAAATAGCTTAACTGCTTCTGCGGAATCAGAATCCATTATTTGAACTTCCGTATCAGAGTTAATGGCAACTTTTTGCAGTAATGACACGCATGATTTAAGCTTAGGATGATTTCCACCAACAATTATTCTTGAAGGATATAGATTATCTTTCAATGCGTTACCTTCTCTTAAAAATTCAGGTGAGAAAAGGATTCTATTTGTTTTATGTTTCTTATTTAAATATCTTGTAAAACCAACTGGGACAGTAGATTTTATAATAATTAAAGAATTGCTTACATCATTATTATTTAAAATAGTCTGAATGGTTTCTTCAACAGATGATGTGTTAAAAAAATTAGTTGACTCGTTATAATCGGTGGGAGTAGCGATAATAAAAAAATTAAAATTTTTGTATTCTGTTGCATTCATTGCATGGCTTGCATTTATTTTAAGTTTTTTTGTTTTTAAATAGTCCTCAATATATGGATCTTTAATTGTAGATTTTCTGTCATTAATTAATTTAACTTTATTTTTGTCTGTATCAATAACATGAACATTATAATGCTGAGCTAAAAGAACGGACAGCGACATTCCGACATAGCCAGCACCAAATACTGAAATATTTATATCTAAGCTATGTTTCTCTACCATAGCTATCCTCTAAACGGATAATATCTGATTCTTCTAAAATCTCTCCGCACTGAACCTCAACAACTACAAGCGGCTTTTGCGTCTTATTACTCAGCCTATGGATTGATTGGAGGGGAATTTCAATATATTCCCCAGATTTTAAAGTATGCTCTTCACCATCAAGCTCTACAGAGGCCTCACCATAGCCCACAACCCAATGCTCTGATCTATGCTTATGTTTTTGGAGGCTTAAAACTCCTCCTGGATCAACAAATAATTGTTTAACTTTGTAGTTTTCTTCATCAATATAAGCTGTATGACTTCCCCATGGAGCATCAATACTCAAAATATTGCCTAAGCCAATATTTGATAAGTATTTTTTAATAAAGTCCTCAATTAACCAAGAACTGCTATTTAACTTATTAGATCCTCCGGTAGAGTAAATAAATTCAACTCTCTCATTATCTTTAAATTCGACGTATTCAGGAATATTAGTTTTCTCTCTGTCACCACCATTTGCAAAAATAACTTTATCAGCAATCTTTAAGCATTCATTAATTGCATCTATCGCAGTTCCATCAGAATCGTTAAATGAAATAACTTTATCAACAGATTTAAGGTTTTCAACAACAGCAGCCCTTTCTTCCCAGGGAAGAAAAAATAAATCCTTTTTATTAATTAACCATTGGTCTGAATTAATTCCTACGACTAAATAATCAGAATAAGTCTTAGCTTCATTAATATACTCTAAGTGTCCTTTGTGAAGAGGGTCAAAGCCTCCTGTTACTAAACTAATAGATGATTTCATAATATTTAATTAATTCAAATACATATTTTAGCAGATTAAAGCTATGACTTTTGCTTTCTTTCACCAGCCAATCCACTCAATAAGAAAATATTTTGACAAATATTCTCCTCTTACCAGACCCAGCAAAATTACTAAATCCATTGGTAATATTTGAATCAGAACTATGTTCAAAAATAAGCTCATAATTGCTATCAAGGGTATTAGTTTTCAGCAAAATCTCATTAGTGGCAAGAATTTCATTAGCCGGAACCCCACAAAGATTGGAGTTTGAGCAAATAATCATAAATGATTTTTTAGAGATTGGTGTTTCAGCAATATCTTTCTTTAAAAAAATATGCGAAAAAGGATGTTGATTAACCCAAACAGTATGAAAATTACTATTTATTTCAGGATAAAAATTAAGGTTGTTGGTATAGCCATATGCAGCAATTTCATTCACAGAGTATTTTTCAATTAATTCAGGTACGTTCACTTCATTTTGAAAAGGGTCAACCCTACTTTGATAAATTTCAGAAAAAGATAATATATAACCCAGTTGTATGGTAGCAATGAAAATAATTATTGCTCTCACTTGAACTATTGAATTATTTATAAAAATTGAGAATAAGTACTCTACTCCAAATGAAAATAGAATTATTATCAATGGGATAAGGGCTAATGAATGTCTTGTCGGACTATAAGTGATTTGGCTCATTAATATTAGGCCAAGCCAAACTATTATTGTAGAAAAAATAAAAATAGTAAGGTATCTAAAGGTTTTTTGACGGCTTATTTCATACAGGCCGATAATGCATACGATAAATATTAAAATGGCATAAATCTGAGAAAGAGCATCAAAGCTCTCTCTAAATCCCAGAATTCCATATAAGACTTGCAATGAATTTACAATAAAAAATGTAAAGATATATTTCATAGATTCTATAAGTGATGATAGATTTTTAAAACTCCATAAATATTCATTATTAGGTCCAGCATTCCAATAGACGCCAGGATCATGACCATGCAAATGACTCATCAAAATAAAATAAATAAAAAGGGTTGAAGAAATGCTAATCAAGCCAGCTGGAATTATATAAATAATTCTTTTGAAAATATTATCTTTCGATAAAAAGATATAACCCAAGTAAAAGCCAGGTAAAAAAAATAGAAGTTGGTAATGTAACAATGGAAGAATTGATAATATTATTCCAATTGAAATAGATTTTCTTATTGTAATTTCTGATTGCTGAATCCTTTGAAATAGATAAAGCAGCATAAAGATTGAAAAAATTCCAGCGGGATAATTTTCTCCTTGTGAAGAATAAATTAGAAACATCCATGAGGTGCAGATAAAAGTTAGACCTATAGGCAATAAGATAATTTTATTTTTATATGGAAATAAATTGCAAAATGCAATAAATGCAAAAATGGCAAGAACAGAGAAAATAAATGAGGGCAATCTCCACAAAAGAACTGATGCTTCGTATGAATGATTGAAATCTACAAACAAGGCTGTAAAAAAGAATTGAATTGGAGCATAAGTACTAACAAGGGATACGCTTAAGCCTCCAATCATTCTTTTTATAAAAGAAAATATATCGGGATGATCTGCGAGGAATGAAAGAAAGTACTCTCTGTAGTACTGTGGAATATTTGAACCATAAGCATTAATTTGAGATGAGAAATACTCTAATTCATAGTCCGTTATTATTTTAATTAAATAGGCTGGAAAGACATCATCATAATGAGTGAAATGAGATCCTAAGACAAAAAATCTAGAAAATATATACAAAATAAATGTAAAAGCACAGGCCAAAATTAACCATCTCTTTGCAAGAAAATTTATGAAATTAGAAATCATATATTTAGTTTTATTAAATTTTTCTACTTGTAGAAATAATATATTGCCTTGTTCTATTAACTAAATTAATTCTATTTTTCCAACTGCCCCCGCCACCTTTTGCCTCTCCCAACACTCTCTTATGGAAAAATACATTAAAAGTTTTGATCTGGTATTGATTTTTTTTTGCCAAGATTAACAAGTACAAATCGAGCGAAAAATCTTTAGGTGGATCTGATAATAAATATTTTTCATAAAATTCTTGTTTAAAGATCTTAGGTTGTGCGTTGATATCATCTAAATAAATTTTTAATTTAATAAGAGCATAAATTTGCATGCCAAATGTAAATAATCTATCTAAGAGCCCTCTTCCCATTCTTTTGCCTTTTACTATGGCATTTTTATCATCAACATTAATTAAGTGATATCCTGAAATCAAGTCACATAAGTCAGTCTGAAGATCAGCATGAGTCCAAGCCATAGTATCAAAGATTGCATAGCTTAAACCACACACAATATCATTACCGTAACCTCTTCTGTTAGTCATTGGGACTATCTTAAGGTCTAAATTTGGCTTTTTAGTCGCAAACTCTTTTATATAAATTAAAGTATTATCAGAGGAGCACCCATCTACAAGAATAAATTGGCAGGGAAAATCAGCTTTTTGTTCACACTCAGATAATTTCTTGAATAACCCAGGAATATTCTTTTCTTCATTAAAGATTGGTATAACTACGGAAAGCCCTATTCCTTTTTTAACAGCCATATAAAATGAAGCACATATTCAAAATTAAGCTCATCAAATAAATTTATTTTTTTTATTAAAATCTTTCCAATACTTTATAGTGTTTTCATAAAGCTCATAATCCTCAGGAGTTCCCCAGCAATGATACTTGACATCAAATTTTTTTACACTCAGCCCTTGATCAATATAATAGTTCAAAATTTTATCTACATAATATTTCCCTTCAAAACTATCCTTTGACCAAATCATTTGCTCAAGATATTTTAAAAAGTCTTTTGCGCTTTTAAACCAGAACATCCCCGTAGTAGCATGATCTAACATTGGAGAATTACTAACAGGGGTTTTAAAAGATAAAGATTTCAAGGATTCCTTATCTTTGTCTAATCTAGCCCAGCTATGGGCCTCAGGATTTCTTTCAATATTTAGGTCATCTGTATGGCTAAACATTATTGCATCACATGTTTTTTTAATTTTATTAAAATTACCTATATCCATATCAAATCCATTATCACATGCGCCTATAAATAGCTCCTCATCAGAATCAAGGAACTCGCGTGCTAAGAAACAACCAAATGCTTGATCAAGCTTAATATGATCATGTATAAATATTGCAGAGGGAAAAACATTATAAATTTTCTTTTCCAAACCATTGTTTTGATGCTCTAAACTATTAACACAAACAATCTTTGTATTTGGATTTTTGCACCATGGAATATCCATTAAAGCGCTTAGTGACATGGGGTAATTTTTTCCGTTATGTCTATTTGTAACAGGTATTAATGCCTTGTTTTGAATATACCCTTGATCAGAAAACCTACTGCCCTTTCCCCCCATAGGCATTAAAACTATCATGATTTTTGAGAATTAAATTGAAGTATGCAACCCATCCAGTATTTATATTCTTCTAGATCTTTTGGGGTGCCCCATTGACAAAAATGTTTGACGATTGGAGGGCATAGAACTTTGTGATTGTCAGCCACCATATTATTAAAAGGTAAGCTCATATAATATTCTCCATTAATAGAATTTTTACTTTCTATTAGTTTTTTACAATATTTTTTAAGCAAAGCTCCACTTTTAAAATAATATAATCCTGGAGATTGAAGGTCCATCAGTTTATCCTGATTTAGCTGGAATTTCTCTCTAATCTTTTTCAACTGAAAGCCGGAATCAACCTCACAAGTTGCATAAACATTTTCCTGATGCATTAAATGCGGATGAAACCCTGAATAGCAGGGTATAACCCCATCAGGATCATGTGCTTTAAGGAAGTTTAAAAATTTATGGTAATTCCAATCAGCAAAAAAATCACAATAGCTTACTAAGACTGGTTGATCGTCTTGAATAGCTTCAGATGCCCTAAGAACATCAGAAACTGGACCTTGCTTTTTCCAGTCCTTGATCTTAAAAATATTAGCTTTTGGGGCAATCCTATTCAGCTCTTTTGAAATATATCTTTTATCTTTAAGGTGTTGAGCTCTGCAAATAAATGTAATTTTATCATGGTCACCTGGGAACATTTTTATAACCAATTCAATCATAGGCATTTGATGAATTTTAATAAAAGGCTTTAATCGCTTATACCCCTGGGCAATAAACCTAGAGCCGTGACCTGTCATTGGAATTATTATTTGCATATTATTTCCATAAAAGAGGGTGTTTGGTGCAGACTGCGTCGATCGACATGTTTACAATCCTAGATTTCATATCTTTAATTTTATTCTCATGAAACCCCTGGAGCTCTGGAGAAACTAGGCAAATTTTAAATTCTCTATCTTTAAGCATTTTATATTTAGACATGGATAATGGAAAATCTTTAAAAGAATCAACCCACACCCATTTTACTTTCCCCTGAAAAGATAAAGCATATTCCATCGGCTCATGATCAGAAAACCTTACAGCTAGATTGTGATAGTCAAAATCAGTAAAATTTTTATCTACAGATAGAAAAGAGTATTTTACAAAAAAAGGCATGCTCATATCTAAAAAAAACCAATTCTGAATTTTATAAAAGCTCATAAGCTCTATGCATTTCTTTTCGATTCCTTCAGATTTTAAATTTAGAATTAATGTTGCTTCATGATCCCAATTTTGCAAGAAGCACTCTAAACTAACAGATTTATCTTCGTGATGATGAAATGGATCATGATGTAAAATTAGATCATTGTCATGATACCTAATATCTATTTCTGCACCGTCTGCATGCGGGATATTATTTAATTGTTCAAGAGAATTAATTCGATGATGAATAATTTGCATGTTAATTACTTAGAAATATTTATACGATATTTTTCAGACTGCATATTCTGAAGAATGCTAACATTCAATGCTGTTAAAGTTTTAGGATGTAAGCCAAGTTTTTGCATACTTTCTTTCAGGTATCTTACTGTTGCAACAGTTTCAAGATATGAATTTGTTTTCCTTTTTGCTTGATCGGCAGTCATAAATATAACTTGATCAGGAAAAAGGTAGAAATCTTTATCCTCAATTTGATTTTCCAGTGATACAAGAAAAATATCTAGCTTAAATAAGTCTTTTATTTTTTTATTAGCTGCTGAATGAAAATTAATACAATCTTGGTGGCTATCTGCCGTAACAATCACACCGTGGTTTTCGAGAAATATTAAGCCCTGATAATTATTTCTTTTGTTGCTATCGAGAGTATTTTGAATTGCAACTGTTAGATCTTTGCCTGGAGTATGGTAGTCAATCCAAATAGACTCTGGAAAATGCTGAGTAATTAATTTCTTTCCTTCAATCGCGCAAAGTAAAACATTAAAAAATACTGAGTGAGAGTGAATGACATACCTACCAAGCAAAGCATGAAAGCCAGTCTCAATTGAGGGTCGCCCCTCGCTATTAAGGGCAAACTGTTTGATAGTCTCTCCATAAGTATCTTCAGCTAAGTCAGGATTTTGATGATAGGAATTAACTTTTTTAAAATCCACTATAGCAATTCCATGATCAAAGTTCATATCCTTAAGCTGAACTCCAGACGCCTTAATCGCCATTTTATTATCACTTATTTTTACCGAGGTATTTCCCCCTCCACCTTGAACATAGGCATTATTACTTCCAATTTCATGGGACATAGCAATAAGATTTTCCAGATGTTTATTCTCTTCCATGCTCTGCCTCCTCATTAATAATATACGTAATTAAAAAAATCATTATACCAAATGAGTTTGATGGCCAAAAAGGTCTCGAAATACCCAAATCTTGCAATCCCTGGATATGCTCATAAGCTAAAAGTGTTAAATTATCAGATGTTATCTCTCCCTCTAAAACTAATGATTGCTCATTTTCATTAAGAAAATCATGATGAATGCTCACCCCTTTATAATTATGAAAAATCTCAAAAAAAATATCTACATTGAAAGAATTTAAAAGAGTAATTCTATAACTAGGTTCAATGCTACTGTGAATAGAAACTGAATCAGTTTTTTCAAAAGGCTGGATAATGATGTCTGCATATTTCAGCTGACTTTTTATATAATTATTAGAGTCTTTTTCACGGAAATTCATTTGGTTTATAACATCTTCTTTAGACTTCCCTCTTAATTTAGTGTCACGTTTAATTTTCCATGAAGAATTTAAATTTTTGCTAGGGTTTAAAAAAATTTTTAAATCAAATAACTCTCTTTGCCTTTTTAAGAAAAATGGGTGCAAGCCTTCATAAATTAACAGATTTGCTGGTCTAACGGGCAAAGCTTTATTAAACCTTCCTGTATCATGATTATATTTTTTTCTATATACGGTTCTCCATTCTTGAAGGTCTTTTAGAATTTTCAATTCATGATGCAGTTTATTGGCCTTAGGATCTAAATGAGTATGCTTCAACCAATTTTCACTGCCTCTTTCCCATCTGTGAAGGTCATCTCCATGCAATTGAGTAGATTTATTTGAGCTAAAAATATTAACAAGGGCATTTGAGACAGTAGTTTTTCCTGAGCCTGAATCACCACCAATTCCAATCAAAAAAGGAACTGAGATAAGTTTTTGTTTACTAAAGCTATTGAGGCCATACACATAAATCCAATAACAATTAAAAATAAGAGCTGTCTGAAGGATTGTAAAAGTAAGATTATGAAGCAGAGTTTCCGAAGTGCCAAAAATCTCAACTAAGTAATTAAGACCAGAATTTACAAAGATATTTATTTCAGCTTCATCAGAGATGAAATAATCACCATTGTCTTGCAGGAAGAAATGTATTAGATAGCCAAGCTGCAAGAGAACTATGAAAATATACCCACGCGCAACATCTTTGACATAGAAATAGAATAAGAAAGGCAATAACCAGAAATACCACCCTGGACTAGGAGGAGTAAAAATGAGTAATACAGCAAAGCAAAAACCAAGAAACATTACAAAAATATCTTTGTTCAAAGTTTGGAAAGAAATTCCTTTAAGTAAAATTGCGCAATAAGCTATCGGCAATAGGTACATATAGAATTCTCCAAATTGAATGGAGCTCAGAAATACTTTAGCCTGCTGTTGATTGTTAAAAACAGAGGATACAAATGCTTCATCAAAAAGATATGGGGCATTAATTATTATAAAAATAGCAAATGAAATTATTAAAAATTTTAAAATTTTTAGTTTGGATATCCGTTGAGAAAAAAGAAAAATTATCAAAATGGGTACCACTGCAATAATTACAGTTTTGGTTGCCATTGAAAAACCTAAAAAAGCAGCTGAAGTATTTAACGAATTTCTAAAAAGGAAGTAGAGGCTGATAAATAATAGGGCAATGGGAATCGCATCAAGTTGGCCGTGAATATATGAAATATAAATTAATACAGGGGAAAACCAATATAAAAGTATTAATTTAAGAATATGTTTATGACATAACCATGACTTTAATACAAAGAAAATTGCAACATCAGCTATCAACAATGGGAGCTTAATTAGCACTACCGAGAAATATGAGCTGCTTGCCATCCATCCAAAAATTGCTTTTGGGGCTGACAGAATAAATAGCATTAAAATAGGATATGGAAAAATCTCCTCAGAAGAATTTTCAAAATACTTATAGGGATTAGAAAAACTAGAATTAAGAAAGTACTCTACAAAAGGAAGAAAAAAATTGCTTGAATACTTACTAGCAAAAAAAGATGCAACAATTAATTTAAGCGCCAGGCCTCCTATAAATAGCCACATGAATAGCCTTGAGCCGAGGTTAAGCTTTGTAATGAATTGCTTGAATTCCAACAGATTCTGCTCCTTTAATATCCTTTTTTATACTGTCTCCTATCATGATAACCTTAGATTTGTTTAGCTGCATTTTTTGCAAGGCTAAAAAAAATATTTTTTTATTTGGTTTTTCTGCTCCAGCCTCTTCGGAGGTAGCCAAAAAATCAATATATCTTGAAACGTTAAGTTTTTTGAGCTTTGCAACCTGAAAACTTGCCTGCATATCAGTAACAGCACATGTAATGAGTCCCTGTTTTTTAACATCAATCAGAAAATTCTTCATTTCAAATGATGCTTTCATAGCCTGCAAGAAAGACTGCCAATATATTTTTTCATATTTTAATGCATGGATGTATGCTTTAGGTATTTTTAAATCATTTAGCAAACTATCAAATGCAAATTGTCTAGAACGGCAGGCACCCTGAGGGTGAAGTTTTTTAGTTACTAGCAATCTATTTTGAACATACAAATGTTTAAATTCATCATGAGACACTGAGTGGATCAAACGTGATGACTTTAAAGATTCATAACAAGCTTTAATCCCTTCATCGTTTGGAATCTTATAGCTATATAAAGTGTCATCAATATCAACCATTACACCTGAGATTGATTTTAAATCTATAGAATTTAATTTAACTTTTGAAGACATAATATCGTAACCCAAAAAAATTCATCAGCAATGAAACAATAGTTGCACAAATTACAGCTCCTAAAATTGCAACCTCTTGCCAAACTGTATCTTGGAGATAAATTACAATGCTCTCATTTACTGACATATTTGCGACCAATGAAACAAAGTATACAAGGATATATTTCGAAAACTTATTCTTGGTTATTTTTGCTCGATTAAAAGTAAAAAAAGAATTTAAAAAATACCCAACCACTAGACCGCAAATAAAGCTAACAGCTTTCGAAACCAGGGATACAAAACCTAGACTTAAAAAGAAGAAATATAAGGAGATATCAGTTGCAAAAGCAATGCAGCCAACGGCAAAAAATTTTATAAAGTTGCTAAATATATTTTCCATATTTAATTTCAAGGGTAAGAATCTACTTATGCTAAAAACATAGCAAATATAGCTCTTATTTTTCTAGTTAATCGAGAAAAGAAACTCTCTCTCTTGAACATGAGCTGGTCATAGCCAATATCAGATATAACAAATAGATTTTCTTGTAATGGATGATTTAATTCATGCCTTTTGACCTGGCGAATATTAATTTCATCAGTGTGGGTTGCTCCATCTCCGAAACCAATATTTTCTATTAAGCTTTTACTTGGAACGCATGTCAGTCCACTATTTTTATGTCTTGCATAGCCCCATTGAAGCGCCCATGAATTTACTTGCTCATTAATAATGCCATTATAAATCATATCTTGTTTAATTCTTCCAAGACTAGTTCCAAGAGCCTTCTCAAATCCATTGGTGCTAATAAATGAATCGATATCTTTCATCTCTACATCATAATGCTCCCAGGCCCTTCTCCAGCTTGCCCATCCCCATATTCCTCCTAGCAGAGAGAAAAAATAATCGCGTTCCTCAGGCTTCCATGTCTTTTGATGGTTGTATCCATTAATTAAAAAAATTCTTGTATCGTCTCTATACCTAATAAGTAATTCTTCGCAAAAGTTAAAAAAACTGCGGCTAGGAAGACAGTCATCTTCAAGGACAATGCCCATTTCTTCATTGCTAAAAAACCAATTAATTGCATTGCTTACCCCATACTTACAACCTAAGTTTTCTTTCTGAAATAGAGTAAACACTTCACATTCCCAGTCTATATTAGCCAGCAAATATTCCCGTATTTCAAAAATTTTTTCAAGCTCATTCGGCTTATTTAATCTTGGGCCATCAGATGCTATGTAAAGCCTTGGCGTTTCAGATTTTTTAATCTCATTAAATACTTTTTTTGTTGTGCTAAAACGGTTAAAGGTTAGAAAAAGTACTGGGACAGTTAAGGGCTGTGTTTGAGTCATAAATTTTAATCAGTATTGATTATGTAATTTATATCTTATATCACTTTCATTTTTGAGATTGAATATACGTTAATATCTTTAATGGTAGTATTTTCTTCAAAAAATGTCTTAGTATGAATTTAATTGTAATAGTCAGCCTAAGATAGAGACTCACTCTGTGAACTTGCATCACTCTGTAGTTTTCCAAAAGTCCATTAATAGAGTTGCTGACTCCTCCTAATTTAAAAAAACCAACAGGATCTGTAAAGTAAAATATTTTTTTTGATTTTTTTATCATCCTTAGCAATAAATCATAGTCAGCGCTTAATAAAAAATTTGTGTCATAGCCCTCTAATTCAATAAAAAATGATTTTTTTATAAATACTGCTAGATGCGGAGATGGCATAGGGGTATAGGCACTTGAGAATAATTCATTATATTGAAGTGGGTGAGAGATTCTCACCTCCTCCCCAGCTTCATTTTGAATAACTGCTGGGCCAAATGAATAGTCGTAATTATTATCTATTAATTTAGTAGCAAAATTTTCTATTGTGTTTGGGTAATAACCATCGCTAGAGTTAAGGAAACATAAGAAAGATCCCTTGGCTAAGCTTGCACCTTTGTTCATTGCATAATAGATTCCATCATCTGGCTCACTAATCCAAGTATCAATTAAGTGCTCATATTTTTTTATAATATTAATTGTTTGATCTGATGATCCACCATCTATAATAATGAATTCTATATTTTCATATGACTGCTTCTGGATACTGAGAATGGTCTCTTCTATAAAAGTATCCCCATTAAGCACAACTGTTATTACTGAGATGAGGGGCTGATTTATATTATCTAATGTATGTTGCAAGGTACTAGATCGCAATTAAGAATATAAAGATGAGAGACGCGCTTTTATGAAAGAGAATGTTTTAACTACATCTAAGATCAAAGAAATGAAAATTAATGGAAAAATATTCACTGGCAAAAGAAACTTCCAAGGGACTCCTTTTAACCTAGGGATATATATGCCCCTCACAAGGAAATAAAGTGAAGATAAGAGTGCAAAGCTAATTTTAGTTACATTAGGAATGTATGTAGGGCTACTTAAATCCCATCCATTCATGCCTGCGTTATAACTTAATGAATTCCAATTAAATGCTATAACAAGCAAGGAGATGCCTGCAGCATAAAAATATATACCTTTATGTGCATTTAAATATGGTAATTTTGAGCCAAACAAGTAGTTTCTATACCATTTCTTTATTAAGGCCACTAGGCTTAGGCCTTTCAGGCCTGAATATGCGGTTGGATAACTCGAATCCTTGAAGTTTAAGCAATGCAAATTAACTCTTGCAATCCAATCAGAATCCTCTCCAGCTCTTGTGGATTCAATAAATAGTCCGCTATATGAAAAAGTATTTTTTTTAATAAGCGAGCCCGGCAAAGTCTTTACGGGCAAGACTCCATATGTAGCAGCTCTAACAATTTCTTCAAACCTATTAGATGTTTGATATTCTGTATAACCCCAAACACCATCAACACTTTCATCTGAAAATTCTCTTAAGCTATCTGACAGCCATTTTGGATGAGGGAGCGTAAGAACGTCTAAAAATCCAACAAGTGAATTTGCAGACTCTTTGATTCCAATATTTCTCGCTGCTCCTGGATAAAGATTTTTTTTATGTAAAATTTTTAGATTTATTTTATTTAATTGACAAAATCTATCAAAGTGGTCGTGAGTTATTAGTTTAGAGCTTGAGGAATCAATAATAACTATTTCATTGGGAAAAGTATCCCAATCAATTATGCAATTAAGTAACAACGATAATTTATCATTAGAATTTTGGTTTGGGATAACCAACGAAACTTTAGCGCTCATATTCAAATTATCACCTAGGTATTATTAATGAGCAATTGTAAATTGGTAGAGTTGGTTAAATAAAATGCACTATTTTAAAATTTTGTAATTTTAATATCTGTTTTCTCAACATTTTTATAAAATTCTAAGTGAGTTTTTTCAACCTTATTTAGTAATTTATCCCGGATACAAATTAACAGAGATATAGGATAAAAAAATGAGATAGCAAAGTATGCATTTGAAACTGGCCACAATTTTTTTGCATCAAGATATGAGAAATCTCCATGAATGGAATATCTCCAATAATGAACTATGGTTTTTAACTTGTTTTTAATAGTCAGCTCTTTAAAAAAATCTTGATTTATTGAAACGCCTATAGCTATAGCCGAACCCCTGCAATATTGTAATTTTTTTCCAAAACTTATACTATTTTCTGCAGTCCTATCCATAATTTTAATTACATCAGAGATAAAATAGAATTTTTTATCTTTAAAAATTTCTCTTAAAATTGAGCTTTCCTGGACCAAGAAATCTTCCTCTAAAAATCTCTTTTGTGCAAAATGTTCCTTTGCGATCAATATTGTGCCATCACCAATAATATATTTTTCAAGCTCTTCCCAAATAAAATGCTGGTTATTGTTTGGTATATTATCTTTGGTAAAAGTTTGGCTAATGCCAAAAGTATCTAAATTTTGACCCAAAACTCCAACATAATTTCTTCTCTCAAGAAGGGGTATTTCTTTTGTTGCCTCGTATAAATTCTTGAGTGCATTTGTATCAAAGAAATCATCCGCATCGCACCATAATAAATATTCTGCTTCAGCATGATCAATTAATAAATTGTCCATTTTTGCTTTTCCAATCCTCAATGAAGAATTAATATAGGTAACGTTAAAATCTAATTCATCAAATTCTGACAACAATAACTCATGAGAATGATCTGTGGAACCATCATTTCCAATCACCCATTCAAATCTTTTGAATGTTTGATTTTTTAATGATTTTATAAGCTTTGGCAGGAATTCTGCGCGATCCCATGAAGGAGTAAGTACAGAAATTAAGGGCGTATGGTCAATATTGCTCACTTATTGCGCCAACAAAGTATCAAATTTTTTGGCTTTATTAAAAGTTAGGCCTATTGCATCTTTAGATGAAATAATTGGGTCTTCTATCCCCCAATCTATTTTTAAAGATGAATCATTCCATATTAAGGTTTGCTCTGATGCGGGATCATAAGAATTATCGACCATATATGAAAATATCATATTGTTAGATAGGGATAGAAATCCATGTGCATAACCTCTTGGAATCCAAAGAGAATTTTTGAGGGATGAATCCAGTCTTATTGAAAACCACTGACCAAAAGTGCTTGAATTAGTTCTTAAATCTACCACAATATCCAATGCAATTCCTTGCAGGACTGTCACTAATTTAGCTTGAGGTTTATTTAATTGATAATGAAGCCCTCTAAGCACATTTTTCTTAGAACAAGATTCATTGCTCTGAAATAACTGGAGATTTGAGCCTGTATTTTTAAAAAACGCTTCTTTGTTAAATCTTTCAAAAAAGTACCCTCTATTATCTTCATAAAGCTTAGGCTCAAAATAAACTAAGTCATGAGAACCTTTTAATAGACCGCTTTGCATATTTGGTTACTTATTAATAGATTGAATGATAGTAACAGAAGGCATGGGCTCAATTACAGATATCATCAAATCATTTCTAATTTTAGAGTATTTTTCTATGATGGGGTGAATCTTATTTGCATCATAAGCTTTCATCCATTCCACATTATCTCTTTCAATGCTTCCACCTTCCATAATTACTATTGAATTTTCTTTAATATCTGAGGAAAGGACTCTCTCATACATTTCCCCATCATGTGATAAATCTATATGTGTAAGGTCAGATACCTTCAAAGTATCCTTAATAAAACCCTCCGAATAAACATCAAATTTTTCTAAATTAATTGAATCTTTCAGGCCATAAGAATCTATTCGTTGCAATGCATCATTAAATGAAAATGATTTGTAAGAGTATGCTTCAAATAAATCATAGCCATTAATAGAGGAAACACGATTGTTTTGAAGAGCTCCAAGTGCAAGAGGAATAATGCTATAGCAGCCTAAAACACCTAATTCAGAAATAATTTTAGGCTTATAGTGGTTCGAAAGAAAATAGAAGAGTGAAGCATAAGAATTAGCGCTGTAAGAACTGTCAATTTCACCATTCAGCCTTAAAAACACTTCTTCTATGCCCTGCGAAATTTTAAATTGAGGATCAATGGATACAATAAACTCAATTATTGAACCATATCTTATAAAATTTTTATTATTAGTGGTAGTTGGCATTGTTAAAGCTGAGGATATTAACAATAGCTTTTTAAAATTCTCTGATTAATTTAGCTATATAGTTTAGTTGATCTGAAGTTAGCCACCACCCAACTGGAATAGATACTTGTGATTCACAAAAAGAATCGACTCCGGGAACATCAGAACTAAATTCACTAAAGCAATCATGAATATCATTCCTTTCGTGCACCTTAGAGGTCATGACATTATTTTCAGACATGTAATTCATAAACTCATCTCTGTTGGTAACATGGATGGTATACAGCCAACTCGCCGAGACAGAATCATCTGAACGAGGCAATAAGGTAACCTTAGATAGGTCCTGCAAATGCTCATCATAAAATTTTGCATTATTTACATGCTTTGAAATTAACTCATCTACATATTTTAATTGCTCAATTCCAATTACAGCAGCAATATCGTTCATATGAAATTTATATCCATATTCTTCGATATTTTCTTCACATCGAAAATCTTTTCTTGGTGAATTTCTGTCTATTCCATACCATCTTAAAAGCTTTGCACGCTCAAAGTCTTTATTATCCTGGCAAATCAGAATACCGCCATCGATTGTGGTTATATGTTTTATAGCTTGAAGTGAGAACATAACAAAATCTGAATGATTGCCAATTTTTTGTCCTTGGTATTCAGAACCCAGTGCATGAGCGCCGTCTTCGATAGTTTTAATTCCATGTTTTTTAGCTATAGCATTGATAGCATTGATATCACATGGAATTCCACCAAAATGGACCATCATAATAGCTTTTGTTTTAGGTGTGATTTTTGATTCAATAGATTCGGGGCTGATTAAACCAGTTTCACTATCAACATCTGCCCAAACTATTTTTGCACCTGCTGCAAGAATTGGCATATTGGTAGCTGTACATGTCATTGGAGTAGAGATCACCTCATCACCATAGCCAACATTAGCTAACCTGAGAGCTAGCTGTAAACCTGATGTGCCAGCATTAACTGTTACTATATTTTTATTGTTAAAATAAGCCGCAAGCTTGCTCTCAAACTCATCAACTTTTGGTCCTTGACCAACAAAACCACTGAACAAAGTTTCCATCAACGGATCTTTTATAGTTTGTGGCATGTGTACTTTAAATAGAGGTATTGTTTCCATGAAAGGATTATACTCTAACGAAATAAAAAAATTATATATTTTAAATACTTAATTAATATTTAATTAATTACGTTAAAATCGGTTATTAATTTATAAATCCTTTGTCGTTTTTTTACATAATATGAAATTTCTTAAAATTATTTCTTCAAGTTTTCATGCAAGAGGTGTCAGAGAAAGCTCCTCATTAACTGGAAATCCCCTAGGCTTCTATGCGCACTCCCAAAAATATACCTCTGAAGACGATGTAATAGAATTATTAAAATACCATCTAGACTACGAATCTAAAATTGGAGCTGGACATAATCAAGACATACTAATAGTGTCATCTAATAGTGCAGAGTTTAAAAAAGGAAAAGAATTTTTAAATAGTCTTGATGGAATGAATACTAATGAAGGGAAAATCCTGATCATGCTCAGAGAAAATATTGGGTATTCTTTTGGAGCTTTTAATGCAGGGTTTCAAAAATATCAAAATGAATATGATTTTTTTCTTTTTCAAGAAGATGATCTTTTTACTCAAGTACCAAACTACTTAGGAAAAGCTATGAACATATGGGATGAAACTGAAAATTGTGGATTTATACCCTTTATTGCAAGTACTAAGGTTGGCAGATCACATAGAGAAGCATTGAATATTAAAAAAAATGAGATAGTTTCATGCCATGGTGGACATGGAATGAGCAGTGCTAAAGTTTTAAAGCATGTCACAAAAGAGTTTGGCTCCCTGGCGTATAACTCAAAAGAAAGCCAGGAATATATTGATCATCTAAGAGATGGTGAAATAATGTTCACTTACACAATCAAACTGTTGGGTTATCAATTTGGCAATATACCAAAAGAAATAATGTTTAATGCTCCAGCTTTAGATATTATGCGTGGGATAGAGGTTAGAAAGTATCCAAATTTTTTAGAAAAAGTAAATTATTATGCTGAGAGTTTTGTAAAAAAGCCTTTGATAAGAGTTCTTAGGGGATTAAAACTCTATAAATAATTGCACAGGATTGCTTACGAAGAGATGACACTCCTCAGGTATTGTCCATAAGGACTATTTTTATATTTAATACTTTGTCTTAAAACTGTATCTTCATCAATCCATTGATGATTAAAAGCAATTTCTTCAAGACAAGCTACTTTTAATCCTTGCCTTTTTTCAATTGTACTTATGAATTCTCCGGCTTCCAGCAAGGACTCGTGTGTGCCTGTATCCAGCCATGCAAAACCTCTGCCTAGCTGACTAGCTATAAGATTTCCCTGCGCTAGATAATGTCTATTCACATCAGTAATTTCTAATTCTCCTCTTGAAGATGGGGCAAGGTCTTTTGCAATGTTGATCACATTATTATCATAGAAATATAAGCCTGTAACAGCTAAGTTAGATTTTGGAGATTGTGGCTTCTCTTCCAAGGAGATTACATTACCCAATTTATCAATCTCAGCGACACCAAAAGCACTCGGATCTTTTACTACAGTTGTAAATATTTGACCGCCGTTTTTTAATAAAGATGCTTTTTTTAATATGTCTTGAAACTGATACCCGAAAAAGATGTTGTCTCCAAGAATTAAACTGACTGTATCATCACCAATAAAATCTTCTCCCAGGATGAATGCTTGCGCTATTCCCTCAGGAGCTTTTTGAATTTTATAGCTTAAATTTATTCCGAAGTTCTTACCATCACCTAAAAATTTTTTAAACAAAGGTTGGTCATTTTCCGAAGTGATGATGAGGATTTCATGAATTCCAGCCAACATCAACACAGACAATGGATAAAAGATCATTGGTTTATCATATATAGGTAATAATTGTTTTGAAAAAGCTGCCGTGAGTGGGGAAAGCCTAGTACCATAACCTCCTGCTAAAATTATACCTTTCATATTTAACCCTTCTCTCCAATTCTCTCAAGAGTATATTTTTCATTTAAAATCTTGCCCCACCAATCTTTATTTTCTAAATACCAATGGACAGTTTTTTTTAAACCTGAGTTAAAAGATTCTTCCGGATTCCAATTCAATTTTCTAGCAATCTTTGAAGAGTCAATTGCATATCTTTGATCATGTCCAGGCCTATCATCTACAAAAATAATCAAGTCGCTAAATTTTAAAATTTTAGATGTATCAATTTTTATACATTCTTCTAAAATTGAGCAGATCATCATAGCAACATCAATGTTTCTAATTTCATTGGAGCCTCCAATATTATATGTTTCTCCAACAGCTCCATTCAAAAAAACATTTAGAATGCCTTTAACGTGATCATCAACAAAGATCCAATCTCTTATCTGAGATCCATCTCCGTATATAGGTATTTTTTTATAATGTATAGCATTTAAGATAATGTGTGGAATTAACTTTTCAGGAAAATGAAAAGGACCATAATTATTGGAGCAATTTGTTATGACAGCAGGAAAGTTAAAAGTTCTGTTCCATGACCTAACTAAGTGATCGGAACTTGCTTTAGATGCTGAATAAGGAGAGCTGGGGTCATATTTATGATTTTCACAACATGGGGGTTCATCAAAGCCTAAATCACCATAAACCTCATCAGTTGAAACATGATGAAAGATGAAATCTTTCTTAAGTTTTTTTTCATGCTGCATCAAATAACTTTGACAGCTATGTAGTAAGTTGTATGTGCCAATAATATTTGTCTGGATAAATGGAGCGGCATCTTCAATCGATCGGTCAACATGTGATTCTGCGGCTAGATGAATGACCCCATCTGGCTTGAAGAAATCTATAGTGTTGGATAAGTGCTGAAGGTCACAAATATCGCCTTTTACAAATTGATATCTTTCTGATGAATGAATCGTCTTTAATGATTCTAGATTGCCTGAATATTTCAATGCATCATAATTTAGTACTTCATGAGATGTATTATTAATAATATGCCTAATGAGGGCTGAGCCAATAAATCCTGCGCCCCCTGTAATAAATATTTTCATCTTAATATTTTTAGATAGATTTGTAATAAAAGTAAATTAAGGGAGGAATTGTACGCCATCTTACTAACTGTTGCTAACCTCAAGGACTGAAGAAACGGCTGCTTGAACAACATATTTTTCATCAAATTTTTCTTTTACTAGTTCTCTGCCCTTTTTACCCATATTTATTCTTTCTTCATAAGGCATATCTAATAATTTTAATATTGCGTCTCTGAGAGAGTCTGAGTTTTTTGGTTCGCACAAAAAACCATTAATGCCGTCCTTTACAATGTCATTGCATCCTGGAACATTGGTTGCAATAACTGGCAATCCCATTGCGCACGCTTCAAGCAAAGTGCGAGGCATCCCCTCCCTATAAGAAGGCAGAACAACTCCATCAACCAGTGACATAACTTCCTCTATTGCATCAGTAGGGCCTTTCCAATCAACCCATTCGAGTCTGCTCCATTGAGATATTTGTGCATCTGATATTGCTGAAATATTTTTGTTATCAATAAAGCCTTGGAGCCTCAAGCGGCATTTAATTTCATGGAGATTAACTTCTTCTAAAGATTTTATAAGCTCAAATAACCCCTTATCGGCCAACATTCTTCCACAAAACAATAATTTAAATTGATTATCCTTTTCGTTATAAAGTTTTCTTAAACTGGGGTTAAATCTTTGAAGATTAACGCCTGATCCTGGAAGTAGAAATAACTTATTTTCTGGAATCAAGTTTTTATTAATAAGAAAGAAATAATCTTCCTTATTTTGACAAAAGATTTTATGAGCTAATGGTTGGCTAGATTTATACAATCCCTTAACGACTAATGAAATAAAATTTTGTTTTAAAAAAGCTGTTCCCAGTCCAGTAATATTATTAATAGATGGGATGTTCAGTATACTGGCAGCCCACGTTCCATAAATATTATTTTTAATAGTGAAGTGAAATACAACAAATGGTTTAATTTTTTTATACAACCGAAATAGTTTTAAACAAATAAAAACATCTTTAAGAGGGTTCGTTCCTTTATTATCCATCTCTAGTGCAATCCATTGGCAGCCAAGAGATTCAAGTTTGTGTGAAAAATTATCCTCTGGTGCAATGCAGATCACTTGATAGCCCATGCCAATAAATTCTTTAATAGTGGAGCTTCTAAAGTTATATAAATACCAAGAAGTGTTGGCTGATAGTGTAATGATTTTTGATGGCATGATAATTTTATAAAGTACTAGTCGAAGTAAATTCAAGCATCTCTATAGCTTTAATAAGATATTTTGGTATGGTTTCCAGAAAACACTATAGTCACTTAACATAGACCAGACCTGAAGAACCATCCCAAAATATATAATTATTGCAATTAAAATCCATTGTCTAAGCTCTCCCTTTTGCCCAAATATTTCTGGCAAGTATGAAAAGACAACTAATTGAATTGGTAACATATACAAAGCTATTCTATCAACAGCAGTGCTAGCATCGCTAATAAATAATAGCACGAACAACCCAATCGATATAATGGCACAGACCCTCCATAAAGATAACTCAGGTCGGGTAAAAGTAAACCTATGCGGCCAAAGTAATATTAATATTGAAGGCAAAAGAAGCATTAATAACCTTATTAAAGCTCCTTCAGATTGATAAGAGTTTTCTACATAGTATAGATATAACCTATCAAAAGAAGCAGCAAATACTGTCAAGTATGAAAGAAGCCCTAAACTTCCTATCCAAATAATTAGCCAAAATCTATTTTTGGTTGCAGCTAACGCAGCAATTGGCAGCATAACTATTGCAGTTTTATGAAATGAAGTTGCAAGTAAAATTAAGAAAACAAATAAAAATTTTTTCTCTCTTCCAAGAGCTACAAAAGCCATCATGGCAAACCCCAGTGCAACGCCTTGACGAGAATATCCCATTCCAACAACTATTAATAAATATGGAATAGCTGCTAAAAGTGCAAGCATAGGCCTAGGGAGATTTCTGCAAAATATTGCTAGCCCTAAAGAAAAAATAAAACCACAAATAGTATTTACTGCATATATGCCCCAATCCATCCGATTACTTGCCCAGTTAATCAGTATGTAACCAGGGTCGCTTGTAATAATAAAGGCTTCTTTAAGATCGATTCCAGAGAATGAATCGTAGTACATTAAATATGCTCTCCAATCACCTCCTACCTCAAAACGCAAGCCTATAAATATAGTTAAAAACACAATGATGCATGCCCAGAGAATATCGATATCAATTTTTTGAGGAGAATTGACAGATACCGGCAATCTTGATCTGCCAATCATAGCTAGCATGCCAACAAAAAGAAAAACTACCCAATAAGTAAACATAACTTCTTTACTCTTGTTTTAGCCAAGCCTGAAACATTAAAACAGTCCATAATTTTGCAGTCCAGTCATATTTTCCAGATAAATGCTGTTTCCAGATTTTTTCTACATTATCTGAATTAAGATATCCTTGCTCATCAATGGTTTGTTTATCCAATAAATCTTCTGCCCATTTCATTAACGGGCCTCTTAACCAATCACCGATGGGCAATGCAAAGCCTGCCTTTGGTCTATCTAGCATCTTCTTAGGGACATATTTATACAAAATTTCTTTGAGCAGCCATTTGCCCTCGCCTGATTTTATTTTAAATGATAATGGCAACCTCCAGGCATCCGAAATAACATTTTTGTCTAAAAATGGAGCTCTCGTTTCAAGGCTAACTGACATTGCAGCTCTATCAACTTTACACAAAATATCATCAGGCAAGTAAGTAATTAAATCATAGAACATCATTTGCTCTGCAGGGTAACTCTGAACCTTGGTACCAAAATAATTTTTTTTCAAAATTAGCCTGCTGTCTAGATTTTGTTCAATCAAAATATCAGATGTATTTTCCCAAATATATGAAAAACTTAGATAGAAGTCATTAAGGGTGCTAGAATTTTTTAAAGCTACTCCTACCTTATGAACTTTGTTTCCGAATAAAGAAAAATTTTTAAATAGAAAGAGTTTCTTTAATCGATTCCACACGTTTACAGGAATCATAATAAGCAATGAACCTAAAAGTTGTCTAATAAATTTTGGTAACCAAGACACCTTGGTCCAAATATTAGAAGAAAAAATATAACGATTATATCCGCCAAAAAGCTCATCCCCAGCATCACCTGATAATGCAACAGTGACTTCCTGTTTAGCAGCTCTACAGACAAAATAAGTGGGTATTTGGGATGAGTCTGCAAATGGCTCGTCATATATTCTTGGAAGATGGGGAATCAAATTTAATACATCTGAATCTGAAACTAGATATTTAGTATGGTTAGTTCCAATATGTCTAGCAACATCTTCAGCATATTGAGATTCATCAAACTCTGGATTTTCGAAACCAATGGTAAATGTTTTTATTGGTACGTGTGAATTTTTCTGTGCTAATGCCGCAATCAATGAAGAATCAACTCCGCCACTCAAAAATACACCTAGCGGAACATCTGAAATCATTTGAGATCTGACTGAATTATTCATAGTCTCTTCTATTGCGCTAATTGCAGAATCTGGATTCACAAAAACCTTTTCTTTAGATTCGCTAATCGTTTCTTGCAATGACCAGTATGTAACTTTTTTATAATTACTATTAATTTCTGTTGAAGCATTAAATTCTACATATGTACCAGGCTCAACTTTATAAATATTTTTATAAATAGAATGAGGAGAAGGAATGTAACCATATTGAAAATATGCATTAAGCGCTGCTGAAGATAAAGTATTTTGAAAATTTGGAAACCTTTTTAGAGCTTTAAGCTCTGATCCAAAGACAAAAGAATTATCTATTTCACCATAATAAAGAGGTTTTTCGCCAGCACAGTCTCTTGCTAAAAATAGTTTTTTACTTTTTTGATCCCACAGGGCAAATGCAAACATGCCTTTACACATCTGCAGGGTTGCGTTTAGGCCAAAAACCTCAATTGATACAAGAATAGTTTCAGTGTCTGAGGAGCCTCTCCAGTCAACTGGTTGTGAATGCGATGAATTAATTTTTTTTCTGAGTTCTAAATGGTTGTATATTTCTCCATTAAAGACTATTAAATATCTTGATGATGGAGACTCCATAGGTTGATGCCCCATTTCTGAAAGATCTTGAACCGCAAGCCTATTGTGACCAAGGGCAAGCTTATTCATTGATGATATCCAGATCCCTGAACTATCTGGGCCACGATGAATAAGAGATTCTGTCATATTCTCTATAGAATCTTTTAGACTACTGTCAAAACTAGGGCCGCCTATAAAGCCTGCAAAGCCGCACATTAAATGTAGAACCTAATAGTTAAAATAAAGTTTGGCATATTAATTAAAAGCTCACTTAACGCTGAAGAAAATTCTTAATTCTGTCCATTTCTTCTGTAAAGTCTGAATAAATTTCATCGAGCAAGTTATATTTTAACTGCCGTTTTAACCTGAACTCTTTTAATGTAAAAAAGATATTTTGAAATACAGTCATCCTCCCCCATAAACCTAAAAGTTTTTGCTTGAATTGATAGGCTTTTTTAAATCTATACCTCAAAACAGCATGTGGCAGAAAAAGATTTAAATGTGTAGCATAACTTTCTAAAATAGTTTTTTTAACTTTTTCACCAGAGTTTGGTTCTATTTTTTCAATAATTTTTCCTATTTCTGATCCTATAAGTCTGATATCCCTTGGTGCATCCTGTTGAACCATAACAGAACCATAATCGTAGTGCTGGTGGTAAGTTCCAGCACCAAATTGCCTTAAATAGTGAACTAAGGATTTATCATCTAGCTGCTTACCAAATGTTGGTGCTCGTAATTGATAATAAAATTCCATTAACGATAAATCAGTAAAGTTTAGATCATGTATCTCTTCCCATATCTGCAATAGGACACCCCTCTTAAAGATATTATAAAAACTAGGCTGGGAGTCTAAAAAAGTGGCCGCAACTTGTTCCTCCCAAGTGCCCATAGGTTCCTGCTCTCTCAGATGAGAATATACATGGTGCCAGGAAGCTTTTTTTCCATATGGATTTTCGGTGTAACTATCAATTTGGAATAAAGCAATTGGTGAGCCCGCTGAAATATAGTCATCATTATTTTTCATAAAGGCTATAAGCTTTTTGATTCCCGGAATAAAGATAAAATCATCATTATCACAAAGCATTGAATATGGTGTTTTAACAGCACGCAATGCTAATACTTGCATTTCATAATAATGGATAAATTTTTCTGTCTGTTTGTGTTCGATATGAGTAATATCTAATGAATTAGAGAATTTTCTTACTAAGTTTTTTCCATAACCATCTGCATTTCCATCGGCAAAAATAATTGGGTACGGGCATTTGATTAATTCCAAATACTCAAAAAAACGTTCGCTAAATGCTTTTCTACCAAACATAGAGAGCACAAGCGTTAAATCTTTAGAGGTTTTAATCATATTAAACTACTCCTTAAAACCAACAACGCACCAAAAGGGTGCTTGGTCAGAAAATATAATATTTTGAAGACCAGCTTTATTCATCATTCTAAAGATCTCATCCTTGGTGTATCTTTGCTCCAAAGGAGTCCCAAACCTATCTCTTGAATCTGTTCTCATGGTATAAAAGGAGTGATCTTTATAAAAAGATAAAGGAAAATTACTTGTAGGAAGGCCTAATTTACTAAAAGCAAAAGCTGCTTTGGCCAATGGAAAGTATACAATGGCAGCAATAGTATCAGTGGTAAAATTTTTTAAACTTGGTGGCATTCTAAAAACTATCTTTCTAATAAAATCTGAGATTTTCCAAAGCAATTTAAACCAAAAGGGCCTTCCATCAAATGCATAATATAAATATACAAGAAAAGGTGCTCCAGGTTTCAGCAAATCTACGCAAGATTTAATTGCTGAGCTAGTATCAGGTACATGATGAAGGACTCCAAGCGAATAACCAAAATCTTGGCTTTCATTTAATATCCTTGTTGATTCAATTGAGTCTTGGTGAAAAATAATATTTTGATGATGACTTAGTTGACTTCTAGCAATGTTAATTGCTGAAGACGGATCTATGCAATTTAATTTATCTACTTTCGATGCAACAAGATTGGCCCACCTACCAGAACCGCAACCCATATCAAAGCCTTCTGCATTTGATGGAAGACTGTTCCATGGAAAAACTGAAAAATATTCATCAAACGCCTTCTTTACTTCTTTTGAGGTCATTTTTGATTGATCGAATCGAGTCCATTCATCCCCAAAACTATCAACGGTCTTATTATCAATATTGTTCAATTCTCTTGCTTGCTCCAGTTATCTGATAATTAGGTTGTAGCATACCTTCTTTTATAGATTTAAAAAATTAAAATAGATGAAAAGTTAACGATTCAAAGAGATGTATAAATCTTTCATTTGGATAGCCAAATTATCAAAATCAAAATCATTTATTCTTTTCTGACTATATAAAATAAAATTGTTTAAACTTCTGGTTTCATTCATTGCTTGATTAATTATTGATGCTATTGAGTTAATATCCTTAGGTTGAAAATATATAGCTTGATCTTGAGTAATTTCTTTAAAAACAGGTAGGTTACTTAATGCCATTGGTTTGTTTGCAGCCATTGCTTCAAGAATCGGAATACCAAAACCTTCATAGATTGAACTAAAAATAAAAAGTTTACAAAGAGAATAAACAGAGGCGACCTCTATATCTGACAGCCCAGAAAAAAGATGAATATTTTCAGATAAATTATAGCGCTTAATAACCTCCTCTAGATTTTTCTTAGCTCCATTATCATTACCTATGATGACTACATGATAGTTTTTACCCTGTTGCTTTAAAAGCTGAATGGCTTTGATCAAGTTAATATAGTTTTTTCTTTCCTCGAAATGTCCTACTGAAAGAATAAATTCTGCGGGAAGGTTGAAAGTTTTATCTGTATGTTCAAGTTGACTAGAACTCAGATTTTCAAAAATCTCTCTATTAATTCCATTGTGGATGAAAGAAACTTGGGCGGCAGGAAAAAATTCTAGGATCTCCTGTTTCATTGAATTAGATACTGTCAATATATGGTCAGCTTTTTTAATTGATCTAGCATGAGTAAATTTAGAAACTAATTTTACAAGTTTTGAACTACTTGCTGAAAGGGATCGAATATCATGAATTGTCTGAATTGTGCGGCCAGTCGGAGCCTTGATCATCGGCTGATTAAAACTTTCAAAAATATCAAATTTCTTATTTGATAATGCAGATCTCCAATAGTTTATGCCTAGCAAATATTTTTTTAACCTTCCCTCACTTGGAATCGGTGTTTGAATAGACTTCACATTCGGGGACTCAAACCAATTTCCAACCATGCAGTCACTTGGCTCATAGATTACAAATTCATCATTGGGCATTAGCGTAAAGAGCTTAGAATAAATGCCAACAAAACGTTGCTTCGCCCCAGATGGTCTCTGGTTAAAGCAAGTAGCATTCAATCCAATCTTCATAATAAACTAAAATTTAATTTAAGATTATTTTATATTAGACCTATCTTAAATTCGAATCGTCAGTAAGGCCTAGTGCCTTAAAATGACTATTAATAACATTATTTTCTTCAAAAGGTCTGACTGCCTCTTCAAGCTTCTCTTGATCTATTGGATTTCCAATAGCAGTAATTATTGCATCTGCTAATTTTTTGGAATCATCTACAGGGACAATGTACCCATATTTGCCATTCTGCAGCAATTCTTTTGGGCCGGTTGGACAATCAGTTGAAACAGGGGTGCATCCACACATCATAGCCTCTACTAAAACATTTGGAAGCCCTTCTACCCTAGATGATAAAACAAAAACATCTGCTTTTGAGTAAAAATTTAATGGGTTATCTACATAGCCAGCCAATTCAACGCAGTCTTGAAGGTTTAATTCTCTAATTTGAGAGCTAAGTTTTGCCTTCAACGGCCCATCTCCTAAAATTATTAATTTAATTTCAATCCTTTTCTTACATTCTGCAAGAGCCTGAATTAAATTATCAAAGCCTTTCCACTCTGCTAACTTGCCGGCACCAATAATAACAGGGCATTTTTTATTAACTAACCAAGGATGATTTTGAGGGTAAAGCATTTTTTTTCGGGAGTCCTTGTCATCAACAATATTGTAAATGCATATGTGAGGGGGGTTTGTAAAAACTTCTTTATATTGCTCTACCATATCCTGCGAGACACACGATAATACAGAAGCTCTCCACATTAGCATTTTGGTCAATTGTTTTAAAATCCACCCTTTAGATAAAAAAATATTTGAATAGGTATCAAATGGAGTAACCCTTGATGAGCCACTAACTTTGGCATTAGAAAATGAAAAAATAGATGCCAATAGCACAATAATATTGAGATGATCCTCTGCTGAAAAAATAATACTAGGTTTGTGAATAAAAAAATATTTGGTTAATGGCCAAAGCAATTTTCTTGCCATAGGTTTGTTTAAATTAATTATATTAATATCATCCAATTCTTGCAGCTGATTGCCTGGCTCAATATATCCAATTACTAGATCAACATCATGACCTTGAGCAGCCAATGCTCTGGCAAATCTTTGTTGAGCTAAGGGTACACCAGCTATCGTAAATCTTGGCGTTACAACAGTAATTTTCATCTGATTCTTATGGTTTTATTTAATAGCTAGATTGTAATATCTTTTCTAATCTTAAGGTTGCTGCTTCTTGAGAAAATTCTTTTACAAAAATCTCACGGAGATTTTCATGGAATGGGTTAATAATGCTGTCTTGAGCAATTTCAATTGCTTGAATGAAATCTTTAGCTGACGTGCAAACCCATCCAATTTCATCATGGAATACTTCATACCCTGTAAATGATTCTTTTGTACCTACTACTTTGCGACCAAACATCAATGCTTCTGCAACCTTAGTTTTCATACCTGACCCGTCGAAGATAGGAGCAATAACGCACAAACAAGATTGATACCATTTAGAAAGATCTTTAACCTCACCTACAATATCAATATTTTTTTGATCTTCAAAAGATTTTAGAGAATCTAAACCTCTTCCAACAACTTTGATCTTGATATCGAGAGATGGCGCAACATTTAAAAGGAACCATTTAATTCCATCCATGTTTGCATAAAAATTACCTCCTACAAATAATAAAAAATTACTCTCATAATTTGGGTTTGCTTCTATTTTGTTGCTCTGCCTTTCGCTATCAAAGTTGTCTCTCATTGCTAATTCGGAGATATGGGTTGCTTTCTTTTTATAGATCTTGCCAAGAAGTTCACTATCTCTATGATTTAAACAAATTCTTAAATCACTAAAATGAACTGAAAATTTTTCTGCATAATAATTTGAAAGCAGAACGCCGGCTGAATGGATTGACGGGTTAGCTAGAAAGGCGCCGTAAAAGAATCTACATTCTGAATTATGAAAAAAAATAGTGATTCGAACATTTGGATGCTGTTTTTTTACAGCTTTTGAAATAGCTCCAAAATTTGAGCCATCAATAAATACTTGCTCAATATTTTTACGAGAAATAAGATCTGTGATTTCCTTAATAATTGATGAAGAGACCCCGTCAATATAACCTCTGTGAATACTAAGTAATTTTTGAACCTTTGATTGGTTTAATTTTTGAATTTCATAAATCTCTAAATTAGATGAGTAGATTTTAAATAGTGACTCTGTATTTGATTTAGATAATAACTCTCTTCCACCAAAATTTTTATCTTCTATATTCTTAGTTATTAAAAGAGTCTTCATGAAAGCAAAGTTAGGTTGACCTGCAAGATAATAATTTTATTTTCTAATATTTTTATAATTACTTATGAACCACTGATAAGTATCTTTTAGACCATTTTGTATACTTGTTGATTTACTCCAGCCTAAACTATTAATCATTGTAGAATCTATTAATTTTCTATACACCCCATCAGGTTGAGAAGAATCAAAATATATTTCCCCAGTAAATCCTGTAATTTTTGAAATTATATTTGCTAATTCACTAATAGATATGTCATCACCAGAACCTATATTAATATGAGGTAAGTTTTTTAAAGTACTGGTATATTTTTCTCTATCTAGACTCATCACAAAAATGCATGCTTTAGCTAAATCATCAACAAATAAAAACTCTCTTCTTGGCTGTCCAGACCCCCATATTTTTACATTTTCTTCTTTGTATTGAATAGCAAGATAGAATCTATGAAGCAACCCTGGTATGACATGGCTATTTTGTAGATTAAAATTATCATTTGGGCCATACAAATTAGTAGGCATCACGCATCTATAATCTCTTGAGTATTGGGCATTATAACTCTCACACATCTTAATGCCTGCTATCTTAGCGATTGCATAAGCCTCATTTGTTTTCTCCAGATACCCGCTTAGCAAGGAAGCTTCAGAAATAGGTTGGGATGATTCTTTTGGGTAGATGCAAGATGAGCCCAATAAAATCAATTTATTTACATTTGTAAGGTGTGAAGAATGAATTACATTAGATTGGATGGCAAGATTCTCATAAATAAAATCAGCTGGATAATTAACATTAGCATTTATTCCGCCAACTCTGGCAGCTGCTAGGTATACCTCATCAATTTTGTTTTTTTTAAAGTAGGACAATACTTGCGATTGATTGGTTAGGTCGAGTTCAGACCTTGAAGCCGTTAAGATTAAAATATCTTTTTTTTTCTTAAGCTCTCTTTGAATTGCAGAGCCAACCATCCCCTCATGACCAGCTATAAATATTCTTGATTCAGTTTTCTGCACTTAGTTACTTTTTAAGAAGTGAATTATGGCTTTCTGTAAGAACAATATTTTTAGCTCTAGCCAGATCTTCTGCAATCATCTCAGCACACATTTCTTTAACCGAAATTGTTGGCTCCCAGTTAAGTCTTTTTCTGGCTTTTGTAGCATCGCCAATCAAGCTATCCGTTTCAGCAGGCCTAAAATAACGGTCATCCACTCTAACTATAATATCTCCAACTGTTAGATGTAAAAAATCACTATTATCTATCTTTTGAATCATGCCGATCTCGTCTTTGCCTGAACCTTTAAACTCTAAAGTTATACCAAGCTCTGCTGCTGACATTAAAATAAAATCTCGAACTGAGAATTGCTTGCCTGACGCAATAACAAAGTCTTCAGGGATTTCTTGTTGGAGCATCAGCCATTGCATTTCAACATAATCTTTTGCATGGCCCCAATCTCTTAAAGCATTTAGATTACCAATAAATAAACAATCTTCTATTTTACATACAATGTTAGTAATACTTCTGGTGATTTTTCTTGTAACAAAAGTCTCTCCTCTGCGAGGGGATTCATGATTAAATAAAATACCATTGCAAGCAAAAATACCATATGCCTCCCTATAATTAACAGTGATCCAGTGCGCATAAAGTTTTGCAACTGCATAAGGAGATCTTGGGTAGAACGGAGTGGTTTCTTTTTGAGGAGCCTCTTGAGTGAGCCCAAATAGCTCTGAAGTAGATGCTTGATAAAACTTTGTTGTTTTAGAAAGCCCAAGAAGCCTTATTGCTTCAAGCACTCTTAACGTCCCCAAAGCATCAATGTCAGAAGTATATTCAGGGGTCTCAAAACTAATACCAACGTGAGATTGAGCGCCTAAATTATATATTTCATGTGGCTGCACTTCCTGAATGATCCTGGTTATATTAGATGAATCAGATAAATCGCCATAATGCATAATAAAGTTTCTGCTTTCCATATGAGGATCTTGGTAAATGCTATCTACTCTTAGGGAATTGAATATTGAAGATCTTCTCTTGATGCCATGAACTTCATATCCCTTAGAAATTAAAAGTTCAGCAAGATAAGATCCATCCTGACCAGTAATACCAGTGATTAGAGCTTTTTTACCTTCAATAGACATGCTGTTTCCTATGAATGATCTGCCATTAATTTAAAATGGCTATTTCTATTTTTCATATCTTCAAATCCGCCTGAATCAATTAGTTTCCCTTTTTCAAATAAATATATGACATCACAATTTTTAACCGTATTTAATCTGTGTGCAATTAATATAATTGTTTTTATTTTTGATAACTCATATATTGAATCCATAATAACCTTTTCCGTGAGACCATCCAACGCGCTTGTAGCTTCATCAAAAACAATAACATCAGGATCATTATATAAAGCTCTAGCTATTGCTATTCTCTGTCGTTGACCGCCTGATAATTGAACGCCCTTTTCTCCTACCAAGGAGTTAATACCGTCTGGCATTGCACTAATATGTTCTTCTAAATTGGCTAATTTAATAGCATGAATCACCTTTGATTCATCTATATCATCTTTATGCAATCCAAAAGCCACATTATCCTTAATTGATGCATCTGCTAAAAAAATTGTCTGAGATACGTACCCAATAGAATTTTGCCAACTTCTTAAGTTTTTTGAATCCAGGAGAACTCCATCAATTAGAATTTGTCCAGAAGAAGGTGAAATTAAGCCTAAAATTATATCAATTAAAGTTGATTTTCCTGATCCTGACTCACCCACTACTCCTATAATATTTTTTGAGTTAATCTGCATATTAATATTAGACAAGACTGTAACTTCTTTGTTTGGATACTTAAAACTAAGATCTTTAAGCTCAATAGAAAATTGTAATTTGTGCTGCTCACTTGAATGCTCTTTTAGTTCATAGCGAGTATTTTTCCATTCTAGAAGATCATCTTTAATATTATCCAGAGCAGGCCCAGACGCCTTAACGTATGTAAGATTGCCATATACCTGCTGAAAAGCCGGCATTAGTTTGTAAGCTGCCATCGCAAATACACCAAGCTCAGGAAGGATTAATGCTAAGTTACCATTATTTACAACAAGCAAATATAAAACAAGTGAAACCATTGTTCCTAAAGCAACCAATTCCACCCAATATTTTGGTGCTTCATTCAATGTTGAATTTGATCCCATGGCATAACCAAGCTCTAGACTTGCTTTCTTAAATTGCTTATTAAAACTATATGAGCGCCCTAATAATAAAGTATCCTTAATACCACCAAAACCCTCATTCATGAGTTTGAAACGAAGAGCTTGATTTTGTGATACTGCCAAACCATTTTGAGCTAGCTTAAGTCTTACAAAATAAAAAATTAAAATGTATATACTTGCAAATCCAATTAGGCCTATTAGTGTTATTACAGGGTTCATAGAAAGAAGAAGTGTGAGTATTGCTAATGCCAGCACTATTCTTGCATTCATAACTATAATTGGATAAATAATCCCTACTGTCACTCTGTTGCATTCTATAGTTATATTATTCATAAGCTTGCTACTATTGCCAGATGCATGAAATAGCCAGGATTGAGACATATAATGAGTAAAAAGAGTTGCGGCAAAGTTTGCACCGAGTCTCTGAGCAAAATACAGAAGATATCTAACAGTAAATGTTGATACGATTGTTGCTATTGTTAGTAGCATTAGAACTCCAAGACCAGCTAAAAAAATAAAATCGCTTTTGTTCTCAATCCCAGTAAACTTAAATATTTCAGCAAGGAAGCTATCACCAACTAACTGATTCGTGTCTCCGGCCAAAGAAAGAAAAGGGCCTATTGATGCAACTCCAACCACTTCTGTAAATGCCATTAAGATAACTAAGAATTGAAGCCTAAAAAGAGATAGTTTTTGGGCATTTGTAAGAACACTATATAAATCTTTAATGATCGAGAACATACTGGATACTATTTTTTATTTTCTACATCCAGTATATACCAAGCAATAGACTTCTTAATGCCAGCTTCAAGGTTATATTCTGGTGCATATTCGAGAAATTTTTTAATTTTTGAAATATCAGCTTGGGAATGACGCACATCGCCTTCTCTAAAATCTTTATAAATTGGCTCTTTGTTATAATTAATATTATGCTTTTTTAGTTCGGTTTTAATAACTCTAAACAAAAAATTTAAATCATTTCTGTCGCCTACGGCGACATTATAAATTTGATTTAATGCATCCTCTGAGGCTGAAGTAGCAGCAAGAAGATTGGCTTGGACAACATTTTCTACATAACAAAAATCTCTGCTTGTTTTCCCATCTCCATTAATATTAATATTTCTTTTATTTATCATTGCCTCAGCCCACTTTGGAATTACAGCTGCATAAGGGCCATTCGGGTCTTGCATTTTTCCAAAAACATTAAAATATCTTAGCCCAATAGAATTAAAACCATAAATTTTAAAGAAAACATCTGCATAAAGTTCATTAACATACTTGGTTACCGCATATGGAGAAAGAGGGTTTCCTATATTTTCTTCTTTCTTTGGAAGGTCCGGATGATCTCCGTAAGTGGAACTGCTTGCAGCGTATGTAAAACTTTTAACATTTGCTTCTTTGGATGCAATCAAAATATTTAAAAACCCGTTTATATTAGAATTATTTGTATTGATTGGATCTTTTATTGATCTTGGAACTGATCCAAGTGCAGCCTGATGCAGTACAAAGTCGATATTTTTTAGGGCTTTATGGCAGTCCTCTAAATTACATACATCCCCCTCAATGAATGTAAAGTTTTCCCATTGCATTGATGAGACATTATGCTTAACTTCTTCTAGATTTGACCTTCTTCCTGTAGAGAAATTATCCAACCCAATAACATTTTGATTAGATAATAGCAGTCTCTCAAGTAAATTACTCCCTATGAAACCAGACACTCCAGTGATTAACCAATTATGGCTACATTGCTCTAGATCATTTAAAAGTTTTGAATATTTATCCATATTAATTCTACAAGCGTAGATCTGAATCTTTCGCAGAAAAAATATGCTTTAGATCGTATAAGGTATGGTCTGATTTACCAAATGAGCGAATTTTCTTAATTCCCATTTTGCTAAATTCATCATGAGAGACCGCAATTATTATTCCATCATATTCACCAATAGAAATGCTTGCTTCGGCTACAAAAGAGAACTCCTTTGACTCAGGAGGTTGATTAACCCATGGATCATAGACATCAACAGCAATATGCTGAGTATAAAGTTCATTAATAATGTCAAATACTTTACTATTCCTTAAGTCTGGGCAGTTTTCTTTGAATGTAAGACCCATTATCAGTACTTTCAAAGCCTTTTCAGATGAGTGACCTGATCTCATTTTTCTTATAAGATTTTCAGCAACATACTCACCCATTCCATCGTTCAATCTTCTCCCTGCCAGGATAACCTGAGGCTCATAGCCATGAGCTGCTGCTTTGTAGGTGAGATAGTAAGGATCGACGCCAATACAATGGCCTCCAACTAAACCAGGTGAGAAAGGGAGGAAGTTCCATTTTGTTCCTGCAGCCTCTAATACTTCTTTTGTATCAATATCAAGCAAACTAAAGATTTTTGAAAGCTCATTTATTAAAGCAATATTAACGTCTCTTTGCGTATTTTCAATGACCTTTGCAGCTTCTGCTACCCTAATTGAAGATGCTTTGAAAGTCCCAGCAACTATTATTGATCTATAAGTTTCATCGATTAGCTCTGCTATTTCTGGAGTTGAGCCTGATGTAACTTTAACAATATCTTTTAATTTATGGTTTTTATCGCCTGGATTTATTCTCTCAGGGCTGTAGCCAACAAAAAAATCTTTATTTATTTGTAAATTTGAATATTTCTCAAGAAGAGGAACGCATACCTCCTCTGTAACTCCTGGATATACAGTTGATTCATAGACAACAATATCATTTTTTAGCAAAAATTTACCTATCATCTCTGTTGCATGAATTATTGGCTTGAGATCAGGCTCTTTATTTTCGTTAATTGGAGTTGGAACGGTAACAATGTAAAAATTACAACCCGAAAGGTCTTCAGGTTTAGAGGTATATTTTAAGTATCTTGACTCACTCAACTCTTTAGCTGAAAGTTCTTTCGTAGAGTCGCTAAGGTTTATAAGATCTTTAATTCTTGAATCATTAATATCAAAACCTATCACCTCTCTAGTTCTTCCAAATTCTGCTGCTAGGGGCAATCCAACATAGCCTAATCCTATTACTGCGATTTTGATGTCTTTTAATTGCATGTCTTTATAGAAAAATTGACCAAATAATATTAATAGTAACTACCGAGAATGCTTAGTGTTGATCAAAAGATTTCAATAAATAATATCTAATAATGACAAACATAATTGAAAAGACTATTCCCATGAGAGTTCCAATAATTACTAATTGTGTTCTCTTTGGTGAATGTCTTAGCTCGGGAATAAATGGCGTATCAATTGGCTGCAAGATATAATTTTTTTTAACTTTAGCCATCATTTGTTTTTTTAATTGAGTCTCAATCAGCTGGCTAACCGCCAATTGGACATCAGATTGAACAACAGTTTCTAATTGTGAATACAAATAGTTTAATGATTCTTTTGATTGATTTAAATCTCTTTGGCGACTCAGCTCATTTACTTCTCTGATTATCAAAGATAAAAATTGTTCAGCAAAAATTGGTGAGCCATGCTCAACTGTAATAGTTATAAAGTTTGTAATTTTTTCAGAAGAAATTCCTAACATGCCTCTATATAGTGTGTAAGCCTGGAGATCTGTTGGCTTCAGACCATTAACCCAAACCTTGGATTCAAGATTATAAATGTCTGAGTTAAAAATTGTTTTTTGAGAGCTCTTATCATATGACTGAAATGCCATGATATTTTCAAGCACTCCATCAAAAGATAAGAGGTGGCTAAAGAAATCTCTGGATTTAATTGTTGCCATAGCTTTTGAAGTTGGGCTTGTAGCATTTTTAGAAAGGTTTATTCCTGCAATAGCTGCAATTCCCCCTGCCTGTGATGAGCCACCTACCCCAGTTTCGGACGCAGAAGTTAACAATGAAGTAGAAACCCACTTTTCCTCCGCCACCAAGGAAAAAACTATAGAACTAATGGAGGACAAGAAGATAAGAATAAAGATAATTTTCTTATTATCAAGAAGAACTTTTAATAATTCCTTTAAGTTGATTTCATCATGATATTCATTTTGATAGCTATTTGTATCTGACATGTTTCTACCTATATATAAATTTAATCAACTATTTTAACCTATTTGGAGGCTGAAGCCGGAATCGAACCGGCGTAAACGGCTTTGCAGGCCGCTGCATAACCACTCTGCCATCCAGCCTTATTTCTTGTTAAATGTTGCTATTGTATATGAAAGTCCGGATTGGAGAGTAACTATTAATGCTATAAACAATAAAAAATTTGAAATAAAAAGTATTAGTGCATTATCTAGATATAACCCAAGCAAGAAGCTAGTAAATGTTAAAAATTGAATAGTTGTTTTGATCTTGGCTAGCAAAGTTACTGCTGTCGCCTGATCATTCCCTTTCCTAGCATTTAAATCGCGCAATGCGCCTACCCAAAATTCTCTTACAAGAATAACTCCTCCTATCAATCCAATAAAAATACTATTAAGCTCTATGATCAAGGCAAGAATAACAAAAGTGATGAGAATTTTATCTGCTATAGGATCTAATACAGAACCCAGCTCCGATTCCAAATGATATTTTCGAGCTAAATAACCATCCCAATAATCCGATGAGCTGGCAAGAATAAATAAAACTAAAGCTACTCCATAAAAATTAAAATAAGTTACTAAAATAAAAAGAATTGGTGCAGCTAAAACCCTAAAGTAAGTAAGAGATTGAACGAGAAAATTCATATTCTATAAAAATTTTTAATTTCTCTTGCTAGTTTAATACTAATTCCATCAACCATGCACAAATTATCAATAGATGCATTCTTGATAAGTTTCAATGATTTGAAATAGCTTAAAAGAGCTTTCTTCTTTTTTGGTCCTAGCCCATTTATATTATCAAGCGATGAGTACTTTACAGCCTTGTTCTTTTTCTTCCTATTACTCTGAATGGCAAACCTATGCGACTCATCCCTAATCTGTTGAAGCAATATAAAACCGGGACTATCTTTTGGCATCTCAATCACTCCATTTTTTGAAAGAATAGTCTCTGTTGCCCTGACCCTTTTTGATCCTTTGACTATGCTTAAGATTATAGGCGGGTCTTCAATATTTTCTAAAAAAGTTTTTAGCGCAATATCAAGCTGAGACTTACCGCCATCAATAAGAATAATTTTAGGCAATGGATTTTTTTCAGCAACCTGAATTCGCCTCTCAAGAACATTGCAAATGGAACCAATATCATTACCAGAAAGGCTGGGAGGTATGTTAAAAAGCCTGTACATAGATTTGTCTGGCCCCTGATCTGCAAACCTTACCACAGATGCTACAGCAAATTTACCGGCATGATGACTCACATCAAAACCTTCAATTGTTAACTTATGTGCATTTAAGCCAAGGTAGGATGCAAGGTCTTTAATAGCATAAGAATATCTATCAGATTTATTAACTCTATTATCAATTACTTGATTAGCATTCAATTTTGCTAATTTAGCTACTTTTCTAACATTTGCGGTGAGGTAAGTTGAAATAAAAATAGTTTTATCAAATTTTAGTTTTACTGCTTCTTTGATTAAAGATAAGTTATTAGGTTTCATGGTTAAGATAATCTTTTCGGGAAAGGAAAAAGTACTTTGATAGTAAGAAAAAACTAAGCTTTGAAACAATGCATCAATATCTTGCAGATGATTGCCCATAAGAAAATGAGTCTTAGTGCCTCTAATTTTTCCATCTCTCACTGATAAAATACAGACTCCTGTTTTATCTAATTTTGATGTGCAAGCAAATATATCAACACTCACTAATGAACTATTAAGTGATTGTTCTTGGTGCAAGATTTCCAAGCTTTTAATTCTTTTTTTAATTTCATTGGCTCTCTCAAACTCTTGGTTGTCAGCAAGTTTTTGCATTTGCAAAGTCATTAAAGATTTAGTTTTTTTACCAGTTGAAGACAGGTATTGTTGAGAGGAAGAAATATCAGCTGAATAGGTGGTAGCTGAAATTAGATTAACACATGGAGCGGAGCATCTTTGCATTTGATGTTCTATACAAGGCCGAGATCTATTAGCAAAAGTGCTATCACTACAATTTCTAATCTGAAAAATTTTTTGCAGGTCCTTAATTGTGGATTTAACTGCTTGAGCGCTGATAAAAGGTCCAAAAAAATTTTTTGAAACTGCGTGCTTAGATCTTTTCATACTAATACTTGGAAATTGATGGCTCATTGAAAAGTGTACATATGGATAAGTTTTATCATCCCGCAGAAGAATATTAAAACGCGGAAGGTTTTCTTTAATTAAGGACTGTTCTAAAAGCAATGCTTCAGCTTCAGTGCTAGTGGAAAAAGTTTCAATTTTATCTGTAAGAATTTTAATTTGCTGAGTTTTTCTATCCTTGAATGACTTACCAAAATATGAGGAAACTCTCTTTTTAAGGTTTATCGCTTTTCCGATGTAAATGATTTTATTTTTAGAAAAAAATTTATATATTCCAGGCGTATCTGGAACTTGTTTTAAATCTAGGAGCATTAACTTAGAAATTTCTTGGTAACGGCTTTGCCAGCAGCAACCCCATATTGATCAAAAGGATTAATTTGAAGCATGGATGCTGTTACAAAGACTCTGTGCTCCCATGTAGCCACCAAAAAACCAAGTGATGATAAAGAGAGTGTGTTTAGGTGAAAAAGGTTTACGGGCGAATTACTATTTGTTTGTTCTAATAGGTTGTTTGAACTTTTGAGTTCTGAGGAAAGAAGAAAAGATTGACCTTGAGCTTGGGCTGATGACAAAGGGCTATCACTCGATGTGGAATAAATAATATCTGCACAAAATTCTGAAGTTCCTTGGTGAAGTAACTGGAAATATGAATGCTGTGCAGTTGACCCAAAGCCGCCGAACACTGATTGGCCTGTCTCTTGAAAAATAGAATTTTTGTGAGGTCTTTTCCCAAGTGACTCCATTTCTAATTGCTGAATATAATTAGCGAACGATCGAAGCTTCCAATTATATGAAAGAACCACCCTGTTCTTTTTGTTTCTAAAATTACTAAACCATAAATCAGAGAATGCTAATGCTTTAATTAATTTTTGATATTTTCTATCCTCTCTTGATTGGCCTAATAGCATTTTGTCAGCAGCAGAACCGCCTATTAAAAATTCTGAGAAATTACTCTCTATAGCAGCACTTAATGAAATAGGAGACCAGATTGAGTACCTTCCGCCAACAGTCTCTGGAAATGGAATGATGGTATTTTCTGAAAACCCTAAGGACCTTGCCTTTTCAGGGTTGGCAGTAACTACAATAGAGTTTTTAGCAGTTCTTTTTGACCCAAGCCATTTCAAACATGTCAAAGTTTCGTCTGTGGACAGAGATTTAGATGAGAAAATATAAAAGTTTTTTTTACCAGCTAGGGGTTTGATTACTGAATTAAACTCATCTTTGTCTGGCCCAGAAATAAAATAATAATTAAATTTCGAAGAACTCTTTTGAGTAAATTCTTGCAACAACTTAGGGCCTTCATATGAGCCCCCAATGCCAAAAGTAACAATATTAGTAAAGCCTCCTTTTTTAATTTTTTGCACGAAAGGCTTGGTAATTTTTTTAAAATTAAAATCACCTTCAAAAGAATCTAGTCGATATTGATGATGAAGTGCTGCCCTTTTTTCTGTTTTGTTTACCTCTCTGCCAGCAAAGAGATCATCAATAGAACTCCTTACATCTAATTCAGAATATAGCTGATCAAAAATTTTATAATGCTCGGATGAGAAATCTCTTAAGTGAGATTGATAATTTAAGAAATCAGATTCATATTTGAAAGAGAATTTTCTATTGATTGGTTGAATTTTTGCAATATTCCCGAGGCTTGAATGCAGTTTTTGTATGGATTTTTTATTCATTGCTCAAACTACTAAAATTTTTCAAAGCCAAAGAAATATTTTCTGCTTGAGTGATAGGTCTGCCTATTACCAAAAAAGAAGCACCTTTTTTAATTGCATTTTTTGCGCCCATAGTCCGTGCTTGATCATCATTTGAAGATGTCTCTCTTATGCCTGGCGTAACTTTAAGCACATGTGATCCAAGAACTGAATTAGCGATATCTAGTTCTAATGGCGAGCAGACAATGCCATCTATGTTAATTTTTTTTGCAACCATAAATAATCTTATGATCTGATTATTAATGTTGCTATTAAATAAATCAGTCGAATCAGATTCTTCGAGACTTGTTAATAACGATACTCCAATTAATTTTGCATCAATTCTTTGAGCAGCAAGCAATGCTTTCTCTAGCATTTTTTCCCCACCCGAAAGATGCACAGTCAGCATGTCAATAGAACAGCCAGAAAACCCTAAAATAGTCTCTTGAACTGTATTTGGAATATCATGAAGTTTTAGGTCTAAGAAGATTTTAAAACCACGCTCAGAAACTGATTGAAGAAATGACTTGCCTAATGAATTAAATACAACGCTTCCAATTTTAATTTTACAAAGATTTGAATCCAGCTGATCTAAAATTAAATTTGCTTCATCAAGGTTATGTGTATCTAACGCAACTATGATTTTAGGGTCAGTCATTTGTACTCAAAAATTTGCTTGAGGCCTTAAAGTGTAAAATGGATGTTTCGCCTAGATATGATTCCTCTTTAGTTTTTGGGTTAGTAAACTTTCTTGGTCTAATATTTTTTTTAGAAAATACGCCGAAACCTCTGATTTCAACTCTATCATCTAGGGCAACTGTATTAATAATTTTTTGTAAAATTAAATCAATCGAATCATCGATGACCTCATCACTTAATGAAGAAAATTTTCTAGACAAGATCATTGCTAGGTCAGACTTATTAAAATTTTGTATTTGATTCTTCACTGCTAATTTAAATAATATTTTGCTTTTGAGGTGGGGCTAAACCTAACTTTTTTTCTTGAAGGAATAAGAAATTTCTCCATTGTTTTTGGGTTTCTGCCCATTCGTTCTTTTGTTTTAAAAGTCTCAAATGTTCCAAAGCCTGATAGCTTTAAATATTCATGAGATTTTAATGCTGATTTAACAGAAGCAAAAAATTCATCAACCAATGAATCAGATAATTCCACAGACAGTTTTAACTCATTTTTTAATTCTGAACTTAAATCTTTCTTTGTAATACTCATGAGCGTATTTTAGCCTTTAATCCCCTTTCTAGAAGTTGAAATGCTTTTTTCATAGAATCATTAATCTCAGAATCTGTTAAAGATTTAGTATTGCTTTGAAAAATAAATCTCAAAGTCATGCTAATAAAGCCTGCTTCAATATCTTTTCCTTCGTAAGTATTTACAAGATTGAAGGATGAAAGGTGTCTAATCTTTCCTTTTGTAAGAGTATTTTCTATCTCAGAATAAGTATGAGATTTATGAACGATAATATTCATGTCCTTTGCTGAGAGTGGGAATTTGCTAGTTGACTTCATCTTATTTTGCTTGGCAAGGAATGAGATTTTTTCTGGGTATATTTCAAAACCAAAAGCCGGTTTTTTAATTAGTTTTTCAGTGAGCGTAAGATCAACTTCCCCAAACACACCTATTTTAGTTTTTCCTTCAAATATTTCTAAAGCGTTTTTATTAAATGGCGTGCATGAGGAGGTTTGTTTAAAATGAAACTCTTGCACTCCTGCAGTTTTCAATAAGTTCAACATTTCTGCCTTTAACGAATAAAAATCATAACTAAATTTCCTATTACTCCAACTTGTTGGAGTTTCATGATGATAAATAATTCCAGACAGATGAAGCTCTTGCTTAAAACTACTTTTGGATTTAAAAAATACATTACCAACTTCAAAAGCTTTGATGGCTATATAGCCTTTTT
>Ga0233427_10000550_pt1 | contig 47437 bp, 38 predicted proteins | sample SI_118_April2016_5_FD_179885 | JGI IMG/M metagenome (GOLD analysis project Ga0233427, IMG submission 179885) | Seawater microbial communities from Saanich Inlet, British Columbia, Canada - SI_118_April2016_100_MG | ecosystem: Environmental > Aquatic > Marine > Inlet | place: Canada: British...
AGCGAATCAGTCACGGGGGTGTCTGAGTTCCCGAACATCGACGAGGTCCTGCTCGAGAGGCAGCCGTCACCGGCGTTGCCGACCGGCCCACTTCCGCTGAGGCGTCGGTCGGAGCCGTTCGAGACCCTGCGTGATGCCGTGGTTGCCTGCAACCCCGTGCCGACCATCCTGCTCGTCACCCTCGGACCTGAAGCGCAACACGCCACGCGCTCCACATTCGCCAGGAACTTCTTCGGAGTGGCGGGCATCCGTGCCGTGGAACCAGACGGTCCTGCCGTGGACCACGGGTCCGGCACCGGTGCCGTCCAGGTGGCGGTCCTCTGCGGTTCCGATGAGCGCTACCGCTCCGAGGCGGCGGCCGCTGCGGGAGGGCTGAAGGCGGACGGCGTGCAGCGGGTCTACCTCGCCGGACGACCCGGAGACTACGAGGACGACCTGCGTGCCTCCGGCGTGGATGGGTTCATCCACGCCGGCATCGACGTGGTCGACCTCCTGTCGCAGGTACTCGACGACCTGGGGGTGGTTCGATGACCTCGATACCGGATTTCACGACCGTGGAGCTGGGCTCCGCCCCCGGCGGGTCCGATGACGGTGGGGCGTGGGCAGACCGTGTCCTCGACGAGGTGGGCCATGTGCCCGTGGACCTGGCCAACGAGACCCCTGAGGGCATTGTCGTGCCTCCGCTGTCCAGCGCATCGGACGTGGCCGACCTGGACTTCATGGAGACCTGGCCCGGCGTTGCGCCATACCTGCGGGGGCCGTACCCCACGATGTACGCCAGCCAGCCGTGGACCGTGCGCCAGTACGCCGGCTACTCGACCGCCGAGGAGAGCAACGCCTTCTACCGACGGAATCTGGCAGCCGGCCAGAAGGGCCTGTCGGTTGCGTTCGACCTGGCCACCCACAGGGGATACGACAGTGACCATCCGCGGGTCTCCGGCGACGTCGGCATGGCCGGCGTGTCCATCGACTCGATCCTGGACATGAAGATGCTCTTTGACGGCATCCCGCTGGACCGCATGAGCGTCTCGATGACCATGAACGGTGCCGTACTTCCGATCCTGGCCCTCTACGTGGTTGCGGCCGAGGAGCAGGGGGTGGCTCCTGCGCAGCTCACCGGGACCATCCAGAACGACATCCTCAAGGAGTTCATGGTCCGGAACACCTACATCTACCCACCGGCGCCGTCGATGCGGATCATCTCGGACATCTTCGCCTTCGCCAGCGCCGAGATGCCGAAGTTCAACTCCATCTCGATCTCCGGCTACCACATGCAGGAGGCGGGGGCGACCGCCGACCTGGAGCTGGCCTACACGCTTGCCGACGGCGTGGAGTACGTCCGGGCCGGCGTCGAGGCTGGGCTGGACATCGATGCGTTCGCCCCGCGCCTCAGCTTCTTCTGGGCCATAGGCATGGACTTCTTCATGGAGGTGGCGAAGTTACGGGCTGCCCGCCTGCTCTGGGCCGACCTCATGCGGCAGTTCTCACCGCTGGACCCGAAGTCCTCGTCGCTGCGCACGCACTCGCAGACGTCGGGTTGGAGCCTGACGGCCCAGGACGTTTACAACAACGTGGTGCGGACCTGCGTCGAGGCGATGGCCGCCACCCAGGGCCACACCCAGTCGCTCCATACCAACGCCCTGGACGAGGCCCTCGCCCTGCCGACGGACTCCTCAGCCCGGATCGCACGCAACACCCAGCTCTTCCTCCAACAGGAGAGCGGCACGTGCCGTGTGGTCGACCCCTGGGGCGGCAGCTTCCATGTTGAACGGCTCACACACGATCTGGTGGCTCGGGCAAGGGCGCACCTCGCCGAGGTGGAGGAGATGGGTGGCATGGCACGAGCCATCGAGGCCGGCATCCCGAAGCTGCGCATCGAAGAGGCCGCAGCCAGGACCCAGGCCAGGATCGACGCCGGTCGCCAATCGGTCGTCGGCGTCAACCGGTACCGGCCCGAGACCGAGGACGAGGTCGAGGTGCTGAGGGTGGACAACGCCCAGGTGCGAGCCGACCAGGTCGCCCGCCTGGAGCGGCTACGAGCCGAACGGGACACGCCGGCGTGTACGTCGGCCCTCGATGCGCTCACCCGCTGTGCGGGGTCCGGCGAGGGCAACCTGCTGGAACTGGCGATAGACGCAGCACGGGCCCGGGCCACTGTCGGGGAGATAAGCGACGCCCTCGAGAAGGTGTTCGGGCGCCACGTGGCTGAGGTCCGTACGATCTCCGGAGTGTTCAGCAGCGAGATGGGCGATGGTGAGGTCCTCGGGGCGGCACGCTCCCGGGTGCTCGACTTCGAGACGACCAACGGTCGGCGTCCGCGGATCCTGGTGGCCAAGATGGGTCAGGACGGCCACGACCGTGGACAGAAGGTCATTGCGACGGCGTTCGCCGACCTTGGTTTCGACGTGGACATCAGTCCGCTTTTTTCCACCCCCGGCGAGGTGGCCCGTCAGGCGGTCGAGAACGACGTCCACGTGGTCGGCGTGAGTTCTCTTGCGGCCGGACATCTGACCCTTGTCCCGGAACTGCGTGAAGAGCTGGCAGCCCAGGGGCGCCCCGACATCGCCATAGTGGTGGGTGGCGTGATCCCGAAGCAGGATCACGCAGCGGTGCTCGCAGCCGGTGCCATAGCGGTGTTCCCACCGGGAACCGTCATTGCCGAGGCCGCCGTCGAGCTGCTCGACCAGCTGGCCTGATCGGCGTACCCGCATGACCGCACACGAGCTTGTAGATGGGGTACTGAGCGGCGACCGCGCAGCGGTCGGACGCGCCGTGACGCTCGTCGAGTCCACGAAGCCGGACCACCGGGCCGATGCCCGCCGGCTACTCGATGCGCTGGCACCGCACGCCGGTGGTGCACAGCGAGTGGGTGTCACCGGCGTTCCGGGCGTGGGCAAGAGCACCTTCATCGAGGCCCTCGGCTCGATGCTCACAGCAGTCGGACATCGGGTGGCCGTCCTGGCGGTTGACCCGACCAGCACGGTGACGGGAGGGAGCATCCTCGGGGACAAGACCCGCATGCCGCGCCTCTCGAACGATCCGTCGGCATTCGTACGGCCCTCGCCCAGCGCCGGGACCCTTGGCGGCGTGACGCGATCCACCAGGGAGACGCTGATGGTCCTGGAGGCTGCCGGACACGACGTGGTGTTGGTCGAGACGGTCGGGATCGGCCAGTCCGAGACCGTGGTGGCGGCCATGGTCGATTTCTTCCTGGTCCTGATGCTGCCCGGTGCAGGCGACGAGCTGCAGGGGATCAAGAAAGGTGTCCTGGAGATGGCCGACCTGATCGCCGTCAACAAGGCGGACGGCGACAACGTGCCGGCAGCCCGCACAGCGGTAAGGGACTACTCCTCAGCCCTGCGTCTCACCCATCCGACCAGCCCCACATGGAACCCGCCGGTGATGACCTGCTCCGGCCAGAACGGCGATGGGCTCGAGGACCTCTGGGGCCGCATCGTCGACCACAGGTCGGTGATGACCGCCACCGGAGAGTGGGACGACAGGCGTCGTGCACAACGGCTGGCCTGGATGTGGTCGATGGTGGAGGACCGCCTGCTGGATTCGCTGCGAGCTGATCCGGCGGTCCTGGGCCTCCTGATGGCGGCAGAGGCCGAGGTCCTCGACGGCCTGACCACGCCTTCAGCCGCAGCCGAGCGCCTGCTGGAAGCATTCGGCGGCTGACGGGTGCATAGACGGGCCGTTCTCCGCAACGGCCTGGCCCTGGGTGGCACAGCCGTCGCCTCGGCTGTCCTGAGCGGGCCGGCATCGGCCGCTACCGGGATTGCGGCCACGGCAGCCCCATCGCCTGCTCCGAGCCCTTACGGCTCCCTGGAGGGTCGCACACCTGACGGGAACGGTCTCGTGCTGCCCGATGGGTTCTCGTCGCGGATCGTCGCCGCGGGCGGCGCCGGAGTCGGTGCCACGGACTACACGTGGCCGCTGTTCCCGGACGGGAAGGGGACCTTCGCCACGCCGGACGGCGGTTGGATCCTGGCGTGTAACCACGAGGTCTTCGACAACCAGACTGTTGGTAAATCAGTGGGCGGGGCTTCGTCCATCAGGTTCGACTCCCGGGGTTCGATCCTCGACGCCTACCCGATCCTGGAGGGCAGCCATTCCAACAGTCGCGGCGCCACCACCCCCTGGGGCACCTGGCTGTCGTGCCAGGAGGCCCACCAGGGTGACGGCAGGGTCTGGGAGTGCGACCCGACCGGTGAAGGCCCGGCGGTGCCGCGCAACGCCCTTGGGGTATGGACCCACGGGTCCGTCGCCGTGGATGCGGTCGGTGGCCACTGCTACCTGACCGAGGCCCACCGTGATGGTCGCCTCTACCGCTTCACGATGCTCGACAGGTCGGCAGCGGGCGCGTCGCTGGCCGATGGGCCACTGGAGGCAATGGTCGTGGACCCCGACGGGGGCGTTTCGTGGATTCCGGTACCCGACCCGTCGGGCAGCGTCGCCCCCACCCGTGTACAGGCGGCCGATGGCTTCGTGACGCCGGTCGGTGGCGGTGCCTGGGTGCGTGACGGTTCCCTTCTCTTCACCACGGCGTTGGACGACCGGGTCCACGCCGTGGACCTGGCCAACCAGCGCCACTCGGTCCTCTGGGACGGCTCCGGTCACCGCCAGCCGCTGGTGGGGATTGGCGACCTGACCGTCGCTCCTGTTTCCGCCGATCTCTTCGTGGCCGAGGATCGTGGGGACATGGAGCTGGTGCTGATCGGCACCGAGGGTCTCGTGGCCCCCTTCTGCCGGATGGTGGGTGACGACCACCGGCTTTCGGCAATCACGGGTCCGTGCTTCGATCCGTCTGGCACCCGCCTCTTCGTCAGCTCTCTGCGTGGCCGCGGTGAGGCCCTGGTGCGCGATGTGGTGGAGGACATTGACTGGGGTGACGGTGTCGAGGGGCGCCACGTCGGCGTCACCTACGAGGTGTCCGGGCCCTTCCGGTCCGGTCCAAGGATCGATCCGGCATCGGGTTCCATCACGACGGTGCCACTTTCAACGACGACGACTGCTCCCGGAGGCACGGGTACGACATCGGTGCCGGTCCCGGAGGAGGGTGTCGACGCCATGTCGACCACCGTGGCGCCGTCCACGACGCTGCAGAGAGCGTCGGATCGGCCGGCTCAGCCTGCCGGGGCCGACGGTGGCATGGGTGGGGCGACGCTGGGGCTGGGAGCGGTCGCGATCCTGGCGCTGGGTGCCGGCGTGGTGGCCCTGCGCCGTCGCAGCAGCGACGGGTCCGGCGATATCGACCCGGTCGGTCCCGTCGAATGAGTCGGGCAGTTCAGGCTGGGGGGCTTTAGCGGGCCTAGAACTCCTCGTCGAAGGCGACAGCGCCTTCGACGCCCGTCTGGTAGGCGGCGACGGTGCGCTCGAAGAAGTTGGTCAACTCCTGGACGTCCTGCAACTCCATGAACCCGAACGGGTTATTGACCTTGTAGACCCGGTCCAGGCCCAGTTGGGCGAGACGCTGGTCGGCAACGAACTGCAGGTACTGCTTGGTGTCGGCGGTGGACATCCCCGGCACGCCCTGACCCAGCAGGTCCTCGGCGAACCGGTATTCGCACTCGATCGCCTCGTCCATCATGGCGTAGATCTGGGAACTGAGTTCCTCGTCGAACAGTTCCGGCTGCTCGGAGCGAACCGTGTTGATCACCTCGAAGGCGAAGTTCATGTGGCAGCTCTCATCGCGGAACACCCAGTTGGTGCCGGCAGCCAGACCGTTCAGCAGTCCCTTGGAGCGAAGGAAGTACACGTAGGCGAAGGCGGCGAAGAAGAACAACCCCTCGATGCACGTGGCGAAGCAGATCAGGTTCAGGAGGAAGGTCTTGCGATCGGCATCGGAGTGCAGTTCGTCCAGGTCGTTCACCGACCGCATCCACTTGAAGCAGAACTCGCCCTTCCGGGCGATCGAATCGATGCTGTGGATGGCAGCGAAGGCGGCTTCCCGTTCTTTCATGTCGGGGATGTAGTTGTCCAGGAGCGTCAGGTAGAACTGGACGTGCAGCGCCTCCTCGTAGAGCTGGCGTGACAGGTACATCCGGGCTTCGGGTGCGTTGATGTGCTGGTACAGGTTCAGCACCAGGTTGTTTGACACGATCGAGTCGCCGGTGGCGAAGAATGCGACCAGCCGGTTGATGAGGTGCTTCTCTGCAGGCAGGAGCTTGCGGTCCAGGTCGACCAGATCGTCGGAGAAGTCGATCTCGTCGACCGTCCAGGTGTTCTTGATGGCATCCAGGTACATCTCGTAGAACACCGGGTAGCGCATCGGCCGTAGCGTCAGGTCGAAGCCGGGGTCCAGAATGTTGGCCCGGTGCGTCGTCGAAGCGGGCGTAGGTGTTGCAGCGTCAGCCGATGCCTCGTACGGGACTTCTGCCAGGGCCATTAGTTGCACGCCTCACACGACTCGGGGTTTTCCAACGAACATGCAGCGGCCTCTTCGTCGGTGAAGGTCGGCTCTGGGACCATCTCTCCGCCGTCGGGACCGTCGACCGGACCACCAATGGTGGTCTTGTTGATACGGGTGGCCGGTCGGGAACGCAGGTAGTAGGTGGTTTTCACGCCGGACTTCCATGCGTGGAGGTACATGGAGCTGAGCTTCCCGATGGTCGGCGACTCCATGAACAGGTTCAACGACTGGCTCTGGTCGATGTAGGCGCCCCGGTCGGCGGCCATGTCGATCAGCGACCGCATAGGCACCTCCCATGCGGTGCGGTAGACGCCCTTCAGGTCATCGGGGATCCCCTCGACCTCCTGGATGGAACCCTCTGACATCTTGATCCGGTTGGCCAGGGCCTCGCCCCAGAGACCACGCTCCTGGAGCTCGCTCACCAGGTACCGGTTGATCTGCATGAACTCACCGGAGAGCGTCTCGCGCTTGAAGAGGTTCGATACCTGCGGCTCTATGCACTCGCAGCAGCCAGCGATCGACGCGATGGTCGCTGTCGGGGCGATTGCGATCAGCAGGGAGTTGCGCAGACCGTGCTCCGAGACCCTCGCCCGGAGGGTCTCCCAGCGCGCCGTGTCCGTCGGCTCCACGCCCCACAGGTCGAACTGGAGGTCGCCGCTGGCCGCCCGGGTGATCCCGAAGTTGGGATGCGGGCCTGCGGCTTCGGCCAGATCTGTGGAGGCCCAGAGGGCGTTGAAGTAGATCTCCTCGGAGATCCGACTGGAGAGCTCGCGGGCCTCGGGTGAGTCGAACGGCATCCCCAACTTGAAGAACACGTCCTGTAGGCCCATGAGCCCCATGCCCACCGGGCGCCACGCGGAGTTGGAGGTCTGTGCCTCCGGAGTCGGGTAGTAGTTGATGTCCACCACGCGGTCCAGGAACGGTACGGCCAGGCGCACGACCTCGGCCAGACCGTCGAAGTCGAACGCACCGTCCACGACCAGCGAGCTGAGGTTCACCGAGCCGAGGTTGCAGACCGCGGTCTCCGACTGGTCGGTGACCTCCAGGATCTCGGTGCAGAGGTTGGAGAGGTGTACGACGCGCCCCTCGGTGCCGGTCTGGTTGCACTTCTTGTTGGAGGCGTCCTTGAAGGTCATCCAGCCGTTGCCCGTCTGGGCCAGGGACCGCATCATCCGGCTGTAGAGCTCCCGTGCGGGGATCTGGCGCTCGTAGATGCCTTCCTCTTCGGCCTTCTGGTAGGCGGCCTCGAACTCGGCGCCGAACAGGTCTGTCAGGTGCGGCACCTTGTGCGGGTCGAACAGCGACCACTGCCAGTCCTTCTCCACACGTTCCATGAAGAGGTCGGGGATCCAGTTGGCCAGGTTCAGGTTGTGTGTCCGGCGGGTCGCGTCGCCCGTGTTCTCCCGGAGCTCCAGGAAGTGCTCGATGTCGGCGTGCCACGTCTCGAGGTAGACGCAGGCCGCTCCCTTGCGGCGACCGCCCTGGTTGACAGCGGCGACCGAACTGTCGAGGGTCTTGAGCCAGGGGATGATGCCGTTAGAGAGGCCGTTGGTTCCGCGGATGAGGGAGCCCTTCGACCGGATGCGGTGCCATGCGACGCCAATGCCGCCGGCGAACTTCGAGAGTTGGGCGATGTCGGTGTAGCGCTTGTAGATGCCCTCGAGGCTGTCCTCCGGGGAGTCCAGCAGATAGCAGCTGGACATCTGGGGGTGGACGGTGCCCGAGTTGAACAGGGTAGGGCTGGATGGCAGGTACTTCAGGGAGGAGATGAGCCGGTAGAAGCGGATGGCATCCTCCGGGCAGGTCGACAGCCCGCAGGCCACTCGCAGGAAGAAGTACTGGGGGGTCTCGGTGACCATGCGGTTCTCGGGGTGCCGAAGCAGGTAGCGGTCATAGACGGTGCGGAGGCCGAAGAACTCGAAGAGGTGGTCCCGGTCGCTCTCGATGGTGTCGTCCAGTTTGCGGGCGTTGGTCGCCACGAACTCGGCCACCTCGGTCCCGATGATTCCCTGCTCGAGTCCCATGCTGACCGACTGTGAGAACGAGTGGATGCCCTGGTTGCGGACCTCCTTGTCGATGACGGTTGCCAGCAGGCGGGCGGCCAGTCGGGAGTAGTTGGGCTCCTCGATGATGAGCGCTGCCGCCGTGCGGATCGAGAGCTCGTCGAGCTCTTCGGTGGTGGCGCCGTCGCAGAGGCCCGAGATGGTCCTTGTGGCGACGCGCATGGGGTCCACGCCGGGCAGGCTGAGGGCACACCGTTCGACGGCCTTCACGATCTTGTTCACGTCGACCGGTTCCAGGTCTCCGTTGCGCTTGCGCACCCGCATGGGGGTGGCGCCAGCCGGTTCGGTGTCGACTCCGCTGATGCGGTCTTCTGTGAGTGCCATCTTCTTCCTACGTCCTCTTGTTTTGTTCTCTGGTTCCCGCCTACGTCATCCCGTCAGCCCTCGTCCTGTGGCTTCCGGGTTACCCGGGTGAAGCGCGTTCCACCGTCCGTCCCCATCTCTCGATGGTCTGGTCGGGGGAGGTCGTGCAACTTCCCGGGATTTGAATTGCACGCATGTAACTACACCGTTGTCAAGTGAATCGGTGTCGACTTCGTAAACTTTTCTCAGGTCGCGCGAGGCGTGGTCGGATCCGAGCCCGTATCGCTGCGATTCGCGCTCCTGGTGGCCGGTCAGCCCGAGCCACTTAGGACCGTCCCGAATGATCCGCCGGCCGCCCACCGGAGGCCGATGAACCACCCGGGACGGTCGGCTATGTGGTCCGTCGGCATAATGTGTCCGGGTGACCGAATCCACCAGTTCCAGACTGTCGCCGATCCTGGACGTGGACCTTCCGGCATTCGAGACGGGCAGTGCGTCCAAACGAAGCGCCATCGTGGATGGCACCATGCGCAGCCTCGCCACCGGCTTCGTATATGTACGCCACGATCTCTCCGAGGACCTGCTCGACGATACCTATGGGCGTCTGGCGGACTTCTTCGCCCTGCCCCAGGACCGCAAGGACCGCTACACGGTTGACGGTGCCAACGGGCAGACCGGCTACACGGGCCTGCTGGTCGAGACTGCAGCGGTCTCCGACGTCCCGGACTGGAAGGAGATGCTCAACTGGAGTGCTCCGGTGCCGATCGGCCATCCACTCCGTCACCGCTTTCCCCACCGTTACGGCGACCCCACGCTGCCCGACGACGACCTACCGGGCACCACCGAGGTGCTGATGGAGTTCCACCGTGTCACGCTGGACCTGCAGCGCAGGGTGCTGAGGGTCCTGGCCGTTGGTCTGGGAGTCGACGAGGGCTTCTTCGACGCCATGCTGCGTGACGGGGCGGCGCTGACCCGGGCCCTCCACTATCCGTCCATGGACCTGGCGCCCGGCGACGAACACGTCTGGGCCGCTGAGCACGGCGACATCAACCTCGTCACCGCCCTTCCACGCGCCACGGCTCCGGGCCTGCAGGTGAAGACTGACGACGGGTGGATCGCCGCCACCCCACCCGACGGTCACGTCATCGTGAACACGGGGATCATGCTCGACCACCTCACGAACGGGTTGATCCCACCTGGAATCCACAGGGTGGTCTCGGATGCGCCCGGCGAACGTCACTCGGTGGTCCAGTTCTGCCACCCGACGCCGTGGACGATGCTGGCGCCGTTGCCGACGTGTGTGACCCCGGAGAACCCGTTGCGCTATCCGACGATCTCTGCGTCGGACCGCCTTGAGCAGGTCATCTGGGAGATCAACCTGGTGGAGGCCGGTCGCCGGGTGGACGACTGAGGCGGTGGCAGCCCCGATCGAACCGGGCGCCTCGGGCCGATCCCATGGGTCGGAGTAGGCGGCTCGTCACCCGGGGTCAGTTGACGCTGAAGCGAAATCTCAGTTCGGCACCTTCGAGGGTGACCACGACCGCTCCGTCGGAGTCGTCCTCGACGGGTCCGTAGACCACCTCGGTGGCCAGGACCTGACCGGCAACGTGGTCCTCGTGTACCCGGACTGCGTCTACCACGGCGTCGCCGCCATCGAGCACCAGTCGGATCCTGTCGGTCACCACCAGTTCGGCGTCGCGTCTGGCCTGCTGGACCTGGCGGACCACGTCACGTGCCAGGCCCTCCCGGGCCAGGTCAGCGGTGACCTCCGTGTCGAGTACCACGACAGCGTCGCCGCTACCGAGGGCAGCGGCCGTCACGCCCTCGGGTGACTCCACACCGAGTGTGAACTCGTCCGGCTGGAGAAGATGCCCGGCGACGGTCGCCGTGCCATCGTCGTGCAGTTCGTAGTCGCCTGACCGCGCCGCACCGAACACGGTCTGCACCTCTCCACCCAGACGGGGACCCAGCGCACGCCCGTCTGGTCGCATCACGAACCGGGCATGGTCCGTCAGGTCGTCGGTCAGGACCACGGACTTCACGTTCACCTCGTCGACCAGCAGCTCGACGAGGTCGGCCAGGGACTCGGAGTCGGCGCCGGCCACGGTCAGCGACGACAGCGGCAGGCGTACCCGCAGGCCGTGGTCCTCACGGAGTCGCAGGGTGGTCGAGGCCACGTCGCGTAGGCGGTCCATGCGCGCTACCAGCGCCGGATCCGACGGTAGGTCACCGGTATCGGGCCAGTCGGCCAGATGCACGCTGGATCCACCGGTGAGCGCCGAGTGGATCTCCTCGGAGACCATCGGGAGCATCGGAGCGGCCACCCGGCAGAAGGTCACGAGCACGGTGTAGAGCGTGTCGTAGGCGTCGCGCTTGTCGGCGTCGTCCGCAGTCGTGGACTTGCTCCAGAAGCGGTCGCGACTGCGCCGGATGTACCAGTTGTTGAGGGCATCGATGAAGCCCTGGAGTTCGTGGGTGGCGCCGGACAGGTCGTAGGCGTCCATCCGGTCAGCGACGGCCTCGACCAGCATCGAGGTCTTGGCCAGCAGGTACCGGTCCAGGAGGTGCCCGGAGTCGGAGCGCATGGTGGCCCTGTGCCCGTCGACGTTGGCGTACAGGGTGAAGAAGCCGTAGGCGTTCCAGATTGGAAGCAGAACCTGGCGCACGACGTCGTCGATGCCGGAGTCCGAGATACGCAGGTCGCCGCCCCTCACGATGGTCGATGACATCAGGTACCAGCGCAGGGCGTCCGAACCCTGATTGTCGAAGATGACCGATGGCTCCGTGTAGTTGCGCAGCTTCTTGGAGAGCTTGGTGCCGTCCTCGGCCAGCAGGATTCCGTGGCAGATGACGTTCTCGAAGGCCGGACGGTCGAACAGGGCGGTGGCCAGGACGTGCAACGTGTAGAACCAGCCCCGGGTCTGGTTGATGTACTCGACAATGAAGTCGGCCGGGAAGTGGTCGTCGAACCACTCGCGGTTCTCGAACGGGTAGTGCACCTGGGCGAAGGGCATCGAGCCCGACTCGAACCAGCAGTCCAGGACCTCCGGTACCCGGCGCATCGTCGACCTACCGGTCGGGTCGTCGGGATTGGGCCGGGTCAGGTTGTCGATGAACGGTCGGTGGAGGTCGTCGGGTCGGACCCCGAAGTCGCTCTCGATCTCATCGAGGCTGCCGTAGACGTCGATGCGCGGGTACGCCGGGTCGTCGCTGCGCCAGACCGGGATGGGTGAACCCCAGAAGCGGTTGCGGCTGATCGACCAGTCGCGCGCACCGTCGAGCCACATGCCGAACCGCCCGTCCCTCACGTGGGACGGGACCCAGTTGATCTCCTGGTTGGTCTCCATCATGCGGTCCCGGATATCGGTGACCTTCACGAACCACGAGGAGATCGCCTTGTAGATGATCGGCGTGTCGGTCCGCCAGCAGTGCGGGTAGTTGTGCTCGTAGGTGTCGTGGCGGACTACCCGACCGGCCTCCTTGAGGTGCCTGATGATCTCGGGGTTGGCGTCAAAGACGTTCAGTCCGGCCCAAGGACCGACCTGGTCGGTGAACCGCCCCAGGTCGTCAACCGGGACCACCTGACCGATTCTGATGCCGGCCGCCTCGCAGGTTGTCTGGTCGTCCTCGCCGAAGCCGGGGGCCATGTGGACCACGCCGGTGCCTTCCGATGCGTCCACGAAGTCGGCTCCGAGGATCCGGAAGGCGTCGACACGCTCAGCGAAGAAGTCGAACATCGGCGTGAAGGTGCGGCCCACCAGGTCGCTGCCGAGGCAGGTGCCGACGAGGGTCGTGCCCTCGAGTTCGGCCTCGTAGGTCTCTACGGCCTCGGACCCCAGCACGAACACCGTTCCGTCCGCCGCCTGGAGAAGCGAGTAGGCCACGTCGGGTCCGACGGCCAGGGCCAGGTTCGATGGCAGCGTCCACGGTGTGGTGGTCCACGCCATGATCCGCATCGGCCCCGGGTCGCCGTTCAGTGGCGTCAGGTCGAAGGTCACCGTGATGGCGGGGTCCTGCCGGGGGCGGGTGGCGTCGTCGAGGCGGATCTCGAAGTTCGACAGTGGGGTTTCGGCACCCCAGGAGTACGGCATGACCCGGAACGCCTCGTAGACGAGGCCCTTGTCCCAGAGCTGCTTGAAGGCCCACATCACCGACTCCATGTAGGAGAGGTCCATGGTCTTGTAGTCGTTCTCGAAGTCGACCCACCGGGCCTGCCTCGTGACGGTCTTCTCCCACTCGCCGGTGTAGCGAAGCACCGACTCGCGGCACTGCGCGTTGAAGCGGTCGATGCCGTACTCGATGATGTCGGCCCGACCGGAGACGGGGAGTTCCTTTTCCGCCTCCATCTCGGCTGGCAGGCCGTGGCAGTCCCAGCCGAACCGGCGCTCCACCCGTTGGCCCCGCATTGCCCGGTAGCGCGGGATCACGTCCTTCACGTAGCCGGTCAGGAGGTGGCCATGGTGTGGCATGCCGTTGGCGAAGGGCGGGCCGTCGAAGAAGACGAACTCTTCGTCGACCGGGCGGGCGTCGATCGAGTCGCGGAACGTGCCATCGGCCTTCCAGCGGGCCAGCACACGTTCCTCGATCGCCGGGAAGTCCGCCCGACCCGCATCCGGATACGGGTCGGCCGACGTGCTGGCGGCGGTGGTGTGGTCGTCGGTCATGGCCGGGAGCAGGCTAGCGGCGCCCCCCGTCGGGCCTCTGCAGTCATGACGGTCGACGGGTCAGCGGGAGGATGCCCGTTCCCGGAGCTCGAACTTGAGCACCTTGCCGCTGGCGTTCATGGGCAGTGCCTCGACCACCTCGATTTGGCGCGGGGCCTTGTAGTTGGCCATTTCGGCCCTGCACCAGGCGAGGATTCCGGCGGGGTCCGGGGCGGTGCCGGTGGCCGCGACCACGAAGGCCATTCCGACCTCTCCGAGACGCTCGTCGGGCACCCCGACGACTGCCACCTGGCCGATGTCGGGGTGGGCGCCCATCAACTGTTCGACCTCTGCCGGGTAGACGTTGAACCCGCCGTTTATGAACATGTCCTTCACCCTGTCGGTGATGTCCAGGTAGCCGTTTACGTCCATCACCCCGATGTCGCCGGTATGTAGCCAGCCGTCCGGGTCTATGGCCTCGGCCGTCTGGTCCGGATCATCCAGGTATCCGACCATCACGTTGTAGCCGCGGACCACCACCTCGCCCGGATGGCCCGCAGGGCACTGCGCTCCGTCCGGGTCGACGACACGGACCTCCACGTCGTCGATGGCCCGCCCGGAAGTGCTGGCAATGAGGGCCGGGTCGTCGTCGTGGCGGCACATCGTGGCTATCCCCGAGGATTCGGTCAGGCCGTAGCCGGTCACCACCGTCTCGAAGCCGAGCCGGTCGCGCATGTCATGGATCATCTGCACCGGGATGGTCGCCGCTCCGGTTACGGCGAGACGCAGCGAGGAGAGGTCGAAGCCATCCAGGTCGGGGTGGTTCAAGATGGTCTGGTAGATGGCGGGAGGCCCGGGGAACATGGTGATGCGCTCCTCGCCGATTCGCCGCATCACCGATGGCACGTCGAAGACCGGGTGGGGGACGAGCGTGACGCCACGCATGAGGCAGGCGAGGATCCCGGAGTTCAGGCCAAAGGCGTGGAAGAACGGGTTGACGACCAGGTAGCGGTCCCCGGCCCGGAGTCCGATGACATCGCTCCACGACTCGAAGGCCCGACAGATCGCGGAGTGCCTGAGCATGGCGCCCTTCGGGGATCCGGTGGTGCCCGATGTGAACATGAGGTGGCAGAGGTCGTCGCCCTCGACAGCGGCCGATCGGGCGGCCCGGTCGGTGTCGTGAATGGAATCTCCGGTGGCCATGAACTCCTGCCATGAGGTACAACCCTCGGGGACCGGGCCCCGCATCACCACCACCTCGTCGAGATCGGCGCCCATGCCGGCGTCGCGCAGCAGGGCGACGTAGTCGGTGTCCAGGAAGTCGGTGACCGTGAACAGGATCCGGGCCGACGTGCGGTCCAGGAGGTGCCCGGCCTCACGAGCCTTGAAGCGGGTGTTGATCGGGACGAGGACCGCTCCGGCACAATGGGCGCCTAGGGCGGCCAACGCCCATTCGGCCACGTTGGGGGCCCACACGGTGATGCGGTCGCCCGGGCCGATGCCCCTGGCCATCATGGCCCTGGCCGCTGCGTGGATCTGGTCCCGGTAATCGGCGAACGTCCAACGCAGGTCGCCGTCCACGAATGCCTCGAGGTCGCCGAACCGCTCGGCGGCGTCGTCCACCAGTTGGGGGATCGTGGACCACGAAGCGCTCATCGGTCGGACCCTGAGGGTCGGCTCCAGACCAGTGGGCATCCGGGATGGTCAACCACGGGGTCGCCGGATCGGACGTCGGCGTGGTGGAGCTTGGTGGGTGCCCCGGGCCGGATCTCGTAGCGGACGCCATCGCCGCAGTAGCGCACCGAGACGACACGCCGACGCATGGCGGCCGACCGGTTGGGCCCGGCGCCGTGGAGGGTGGCGGCATGGTGGACGATCACGTCACCGGGCTCGGCGGGAATGTGCGTCAGCCGGTCGTCCTCCGGATGGATTGCCGGGACGGCTTCGCCTTCGGTGTTCGGTAGTGGACCGGACGTCACAAACCAGTTGGGTCGGTACACGGTCCCGGAGCGGTGTGAGCCGCGTACGTAGACCATGGCGCCGGTGTCGACGGTGACCGGATCGAGGGGGACCCAGCAGGTGCAGATGCGTTCGCCGGACAGGTGGAAGTAGCCGAGGTCCTGGTGCAGGACCGTCGCCTCGACGGTTCCCGGCTCCTTGACCAGCACAGAGTCCTCGTAGAGGTGTATCCGGCTGGCATCCATGAGGGCTGCGGCGATGGCTGGCAGCGGCGAGGTGGTGGCGAAGGCGGCGAAGGTCCGGTGGTGCAGCCAGTGGTCGACACCGGACAGGAACCGGCCGTCGCCGGATTCCGGGTCTCCGGTTCCGCCCAGCTCGGCGCCGAGCGCTGTCATGTCGACGGTCGTCGACGGGTCGGCGATCGTCTCGTCGACCGGTCCGGTCAGGTGGTCCAGCCAGGAGGAAGGGAGGATTCCCGGGAGGTGGACGACGCCGTCGGCGACGAACCGGGCGACCTCGTCATCGGTGACCTGCCTGAGGGGCTCAGCCGACGGCACCGACATGGTCCGGGGTCCTACTCCTCTTCGTCTTCGGGAGCGTCGTCGTCGGCGGCGTCTGCGGCGGGAGCCTCGTCGGCCGTTTCTCCGTCTGTGGCATCGTCAACCGGGGCATCCTCGGCGGGTGCGTCGTCTTCGGGAGCTTCGTCGTCGTCGGCGGCGTCTGCGGCGGGAGCCTCGTCGGCTGTTTCTCCGTCTGTGGCATCGTCAACCGGGGCATCCTCGGCGGGTGCGTCGTCTTCGGTCGCATCGCCAGTCGGCACGTCATCGGCCGGTGTTTCGTCCGCAGCCTCGTCCGTGGCGACATCTTCAGCCGGAGCTTCCTCGGGGAGTTTCTCGCCGTCGCGCAGGCGCTGCCAGATGTCGACGGCGGACCGCCATTCGGCTTCGGCGGCAGCGACGGCCTCCGCTCCGCTGCCCTGGACCTGCTTGAGGGCGGCTGCGGTCTCGTCCTTGACCTTGGCTGCCTTCACCAGGTTCCGCTCGGCGGTCTTGGCAGCCTCGACAGCCTCGTTGCGGCGGTTGAAGAGAAGCAGGGCCTTCTGTGTGTCGTCGTCGATCTTGACCATGGCCCCATGATCGCCCGTCAGCGGCCGACTCGCACCCTCCCGGCCCAGATTCCGTTCATTCCCACGGTCAGAGGAGGGGCCTCACCTGCTCGCCGAAGGCGGCAAGCTGCTCCAGGTACTCCTCCATGGTGCGGGCCCGGAACTTCAGGTGGAAGGTGTTTGCACCGACAGCGCGGTCGGCCCGGAGCTCCTCGGCGATCTTCTCCGGCGGTCCTGTCAGCCAGGCAGGCGGTAGGCCTTCTGGTGGTTCTCCGATGTAGGCCCAACCCGGCATGATCCCGATGTCGAATCCGACCCCGGAGCGTCCCGCCTCGTCGGCAGAGTGCCGGATGGTGTCGATGATCTCCGGGTACTGGTCACGGGACGCACCCATCGGGATGTAGCCGTCACCCCTACGGCCGGTCCGTCGCCACGCCGCCGCCCCCGAGCCGCCCACCCAGATCGGAAGGTCGCGTGACGCCGGAGTAGGCGAGACCCCGACGTCGGCGTATGAGTAGGTCTCGCCGTCGTGGCTCACGTATGTGTCCGTGTAGGCGCCACGTACGGCATCCATGCACTCGTCCAGAAGTCGGCCCCGGCGGTGGTAGTCCACGCCGAGTGCGTCGAACTCGGCTTCGACGTGGCCGGCGCCCACACCGAGGATGATCCGATCCCCGGTCAGGTGGGCCAGCGTTCCGAATGAGCTTGCCGTCAGGAGCGGATGGCGGTAGGCGGCGATCCAGACGACGGAGAGGAGGTGTATGGATGTGGTCTGTGCGCCCAGCCATGCCAGCGTTGCCACCGGGTCGTACCAGGTGGTCCGCATGCTGGCTGCGTAGTCGTTGTCGGGTACCGCCACGTGGTCACAGACGCCGATGAAGTCGAGGCCGGCGGCCTCGGCCGCCCGGGCCACCGTCACCAGGTCGTCGGGTGTTGCGTCGTCCTCCCACGGATCGACCAGCGTGCGGGTGAGGGTCTGGATCGGCAACTGGATTCCGTAGAAGGCTCCACCCTCTGGTACGAGGTTCGCCATGGTCTCCTCCTGGTTCGGCTGGGGTCGGGTACGTGGTCGGCTGGGTCGGCGGCTGGTCAGCCGGCAACTTCGGCCAGCAGGGCGCGGGCACGACGGGCTACGGGTTCGTCGACCATTGCGCCATCCACAGAGATGGCCGCGTCACCGCGGGCCAGCGCCTCCTCGTAGGCGTCGACCACCTTGCTCGCCCAGACCAGTTCCTGGTCCGATGGGCGAAAGGCGCGATCAGCGAGGGATACCTGCGCCGGGTGGATGCAGAGCTTTCCCGAGAATCCGAGCGCCCGGGCCTGCTCGGCCTCCCTGACGAACCGCTCGTCGTCACCGAAGTCGGCCACCACCATGTCGATGGCAGCGATGCCCCCAAGTCGGGCGGCCTGGGCGACCTGTGCTCTGGCGGTCTGTACCTCGAAGTTGTCCGTGCGTCGCACACCACCAAGGTCGGCCACATAGTCCTCGGCGCCGAAGTAGCACCAGCCGACCCGGGGATGCGTGGTGACCGTCCGGGCATCCATGACGCCGGCCACCGTCTCGAGTCCGGCGACGATCGAAAGGTCGGTGTGACCTGCGGCGTCGAGGGCAGCCACCACGGTGTCCACGTCGGCTGTCGATGCCAGCTTCGGGACGACCACACCGGCGAGGCCCTCGGGCAGTCCGTCCAGTACGTCGTCGACGAAGTGGATGGTGTCGGGTGCGTTCACCCGCACGAAGAGGCGGACCTCGGAGGCGAGCGTCGGTGCCACCTCGTGGGCGACTGTCCGGGCCTCGACCTTGCGGTCCGCTGGGACGGCATCCTCGAGGTCGATTACAGCAGCGCTGGGGCTGGACCGGGGCAGCTTGGCTAGCACCTCGGGGCGGTTGCCGGGGGCGAACAGCAGGCTGCGCATGGCGAAGTCAACTGGTGCGGGCACCTCGGCGACGCTACCGGTAGCCGGACTGCGGGTCCCGATCAGGAGGTGTCTACCTGCGGTCAGGCGTCGGTCATGTCCCTGACCACGTCAGCCACGTCGGACATGGCCGACGGGAGGTCCTCGATGTCGAGTTCCGCGGCGCCGTCGGCGGAGAGGAAGCAGAACACGACCTTCTTCACGGTCAGGCCGGTGGCTCGCTCGGCTGCCAGGGCATATGTCGCCCCCTGTAGTCGGTAGCGGGAGGCCTTGGCCAGGCGGTCAGCGTCGTCGACCACGGCGTCGGTCTTGTAGTCCACGATGACCAGCCCGGGTTCGTCGGGCCCATCATCGAGGTAGGCGAGGTCGATGAATCCCTCGACCACCGGTGATCCCGGGTCATCGACCAGCGGTGCGGCCACGTACAGCTCCCGCCAGTGTCGCGCTCCGGCGGCAGCCCGGACCACGTCAGAGGTGAGTCCCGCCCGTATCAGGGTCTCGATCCGCGGCACCTCGTCGGCCACCCCTTCGTTGATGGCGTGTTCCCTTGCCAGGGCGCTGACGTCGGCGTCGTCGAACGGGGCATGTTCCAGCGCACCGTGGACGGCGCGCCCGACCGCTGTTCCGTGTCGCCCCGCCTCGCCGGGTCGTGCCCGGTCGGTCGGGAGGTCCGGCGACGCGTGTGCGGCGATCCTCGTGGCGGCCAGGGTCTGGCGCCCGGACGCTGCATCGATGGCCGCCAGACGCTCTGACCTCCAGTCGTTCCTCTCGGGCCTGACCGGTGGTTCCGCGACAACCGGCGCAGGCAGGGACCTTGAGGTCGGGACCAGGTCGTCGCTGTCGGGGGCGTCGGTTCCCAGCGCTGCGAGTGCAGCGGCGATCTGGCGCGCCGGGGTCGACTGGTCGGCTGGTCTACCGTCCGATTCGGCATCCTCGGTGCGGTGCAGGGAGACCACGAGGTGGTCACGCGCCCGTGTGGTCGCCACGTAGAGCAGGCGGAGGCGTTCGGCCAGGTCGAAGGCACGGCTGGCCTCCTGGGCAACTGCGTATCCGTGCGTCGCCTGCGCCTTACGGACCTTCGCTTCAGGGGTCCCGTCGGGTCCGAACACGAGGTCCACATCGGTGCTGCCCGACCTTCCCGCTCCCGAGAGCCCGGACACGATCGTGATCGGGAACTCGAGACCCTTCGCTCCGTGGATGGTGAGGATGCGGACAGCATCGTCATCCAGTTCAGGTAGCACGGTCTCTGTCACACGGCTGCCGTCCTCCGCCTGGGCGAGGGACCAGTTGACGAATGCCCGGATCGAACCGCCATCGGCCTCGGCGAAGGCCCGGGCCCGGTCGGCGAACAACCGGACGCGTCGCCAGACCTCCCGGGGTCGTGGGGTGGCGGCCGCCAGCTCAAGGACGCGCCGTTCGGTGATGAGGCGCTCCAGGATCGCACTAGGCCCTTCGTGGTGACGGGCGCGGTGGAGTTCTCCCATCCAGGCAAGGCCCTCGGCGACGGGGTGGTCGGCCGGGGCTGCCTGGGGTGACTCGAACTGGTGGTTCCAGGATCCACCGAACTCGATACGCCAGCGTGCGAGGTCGTCGTCGCCACACCCCAGATATGGGGTCCGGAGGGCATGAATGATCGTCAGGTCGTCGAAAGGGTCGTCGATGGCGCGCAGCACCATCAGGAGGTCACGGACCTCGGCGGTGCCGAACAGCAGCGAGCTGGATTCGGCCCGGTAGGGGATGTCGGCGTGGTCGAAGGCGTCCTCGAGGTCGGTCAGCGACGTGCGTGACGGGATGAGGACAGCGATGTCGGCGAATGTGCAGGAGCGTTCGTCTCCGTTGGCGTCCTCGACCGTCCAGCCGGCGGCCACGGCCGTGGTGACTGCGGCGGCGACGTCGGCGGCTTCCATGGAGCGCAGTTCGTCGGCCCTGAGGTCGCTGTGGGCCGATGCCCCGAGCAGGGTCACGGAGGACCCGGTCGACGCCGCGGCGCGGCGGCCGACGAGGGGGACGTACTCCGGCTGGCCATCACCGGCTTCGATTAGGCACCCGAACACGGCGTTGATCCAGTCGATCACCTCGATGGTGGTCCGGAAGTTCTCGGTGAGGGCGACCGGGGTGGCCGGCAGCGAGCGTCGGGCCTTCAGGTAGAGGGCGATGTCGGCTCGCCGGAACCGGTATATCGACTGCTTGGGATCACCGACCATGAAGATCGATCCGCCAGCGGGGGAGGACTCGTCCAGCGGAGCGCCGGGGCGTGGGGCAGGATCGGCGATCATCAGGGCCAGCTCCAGCTGGATCGGGTCGGTGTCCTGGAACTCGTCCAACAGGATGGCCCGGTACCGCTCGTTCAGTGCTGTACGAACGGCTGGTCCCACGTCGGGATCCGCTAGGAGGTTCCGTGCGTCTACGAGGAGGTCGTGGAAGGTCAGTACCCCGGCATGTCGACGTTCCTCTGCGGCGGTCCGGGCACCGACGATCAGCTCGTGCAGGAGGCGCCGTAGGACCTGGGCGGAGATGTCCACGATGGTCGTGTCCCACATCTCGACGGCGATCTTTTTGGCGGCGATGATCTCGGCCTTCGTGTCGCCCCAGACGGCTTTCGCACCCGGGTTCCCGAACTTCAGAGTCGAGAGCCCCCGCTTGGCCCGTAGTAGCGCCAGGAGGTCGAAGTCGTCGGTCAGGGAGGCGATCTCGGTTCGGAGTGAGGCCACGGCGTCGATGCGGGCTTGGAGCTTGTCGTCGCCGGGAAGGTCGTCGCGTCCGAGGATGGTGATGTCGTCCATGGCGGCGAGAAGTGGACCTACGTCCACCACCGGTTCCGGCGGCGGACTCTGGGTGACCACCAGAAGGTCCCAGTTCTCGTCGAGTTTCTCGGCGAGGTCACGGAGGTGGCCGGGGGTGATGTCGAGGTCGGCGGCGAGTAGCAGGGTGTGCGAGAGCGCCGGGTCGTCGAGCAGTCGGCGTTCCAGGTCGTTCCACCGTTCATCGAAGGCGAGATGGCTGGTTACCTCGTCGAGGAGGTCGAAGGCAGGAGGCAGGCCGGCCTCGAGCGGATGTTCGGTGAGGATCCGACGGGCGAAGCCGTGGAGCGTCGAGATCGCGGCCAGGTCGACATCGGTCAGGGCCCGTTCGGCGAGGTCTCGCCGGTTCCCGTTGGCTTCGGTACGGACGACGTGTTCGAGGGACAGTCGGAATCGGTCGCGGAGTTCCGATGCAGCGCGTTCGGTGAAGGTGATGGCGACAATCGATTCGATCGGCATTGCGCGGTCCAGGACCATTGCCACCATGCGTCCGATGAGGGCAGTGGTCTTGCCGGTGCCTGCTCCGGCCTCTACGAAGAGGTTCTGGTCGTGGAGCGTGGCGATGTCGTCGCGGGCGGACTGGTCGGTTGGAGGCCCGGTCCGGCTCATCGGGACTCCTCTGTCTCGTCATCGACCGGCTCGGTGACATGCCGGAGGTGGAGGTCCATTGCCGCATCTGACGCCTTGCGGTCGCAGGCGGCCTGCAGGCGCCTGGTGTCGAGTCCATCGGGTGAACAGTGCGGGCAGGTGAAACCGCCGAAGCGGGTCGGTTCCGGAGGATGGTTCGGGAATGCCCCCGCCTCGATGCCTGTCACTATGCGCTCCAGTACGGTGGCGAACTCGTCCAGCACCTCGGACGTGAGGTGGTAGCCGATGCGATGGTCGCCGCTGCGTTCGGCGCCCACGAAGGCGAAGGCGGCGTGGCTGGTCGGTCCGTGACCTAGGGCCGCCGCCGCTAGGCCGTAGATCGGCAGTTGGAGCCGGGTGCCGCCGGGAAACGGGGCCTCGGCACCGATCGGACGGAACCGGTCCGGCCTACCGCTCTTGACGTCGATCACGACCACACCGCCGCCATCGATCCGGTCCACCCGGTCTATGGCGCCTCGGAACCTGAGGGCCCTGCCGTCGGCGAGGGTCACCGGAAGCGATGTCGGACCACCGAATCGGTATTCGGCCACCACCGGTGTGGAGTGCTGGGAGGCCCGGGTGTCCGAGTCCTGCATCAGGAAGTCCTGGAGCTCGGCATCCATGCGGGAGCGGATAACGGGCCAGAACAGCGGGTGGGCGGCCTCGCCACGTGCGTCGGCGCGAGCGCATTCCTCGACCAGGATCTCGGAGAGCCGCTGGTGGTCAGCTACCGACCAGGGCCTGCCGGGCCCGGGCAGCGTGTCGTGTTCGAGTCCTTCGCCTACGAGGCGTTCCAGGCACCGGTGGATGATCGAGCCTCGGACTAGGGACGACAGGTGGATGCCGGAGGCTGGCTCCTCCTCGGAACGGACACCCAGGACGTATTCGGAGAAGTAGGCGAACGGGCACTCCACCCAGCGCTCCAACCGGGTGGAGGAGAGCTCGCCGGCATCCAGACCGGGAATGGCGACACCAGCGAGGTTGCCGTCGAACCTGGTCAGCTTCGGGCTGAGACGGGCGGAGATGCAGTCGACCCCCCGGCGAAAGGCGGGATCGGCCCGGTAGAGGGTGGCGTCAACGGCTCGACCGCCGAGCAGCAGGCCGAGCTCGTACTCCTGGTCGGTGGCTGGCTCGTCAACGGCCAGGGTCTGGGCGAAGGAGGCCACATGGCGGTACCACGACGTGGTGGTCTGCGCCAGCTCGCCCGGGTCGGGCCGGTGCCCGGTGAACGCCTCGATCTCGGCCAGTAGCCATCTGGACGGCGGACGTTCACCCGACCGTCGGAGGTCGCCCCGCGGATGGACCAGAACCACCCGTCGGGAGGCGGCGGTCATGGCCGCGGCGAAGCCCCGGTGCTGGCGGGTCGTGTGGTCGTGTCGAATCGGGAGACCAGTCTGGGCAGCGACACGGGTGGCGTCCGGTAGGAGGGCGTCGTTGGCGGGCCGGGTCGGCATCACGCCCTCGGAGAGACCCAGCAGGATCACCACCTCGACGTCGAGGCCCGGTGACTGGTCTACTCCGAGGACCTGCACACCCTGGCCCGTCCTGCCCTCCCGGCCCAGTGGCCGCCGGCATTCGGCGGCTACCGCCCGACAGAACCCGGCGAGGGTGGCATCGGGTTCGACCTCGTCGAGTAGCGCCAGTCGATCCAGGACCGACCTGACCGACTCCATGGCCAGGAGTTCGTCGACGGGCCAGGCTTCTCTTACCGAATCGCTTCCGAGGTAGCGACCGAGGAGCCGCCCGGCCTGTGTGCAGCGGGCGGTCCAGGATCGTGCAGCGGCTACACGTCGAAGGTCCCGGTCGAGACCGGCGACGAAGGCCAGGAGTCGACGGCACTGCTCGGCATCCCGATCCAGCCTGTCGATGAGCCAGGGCCGGGCGTCCGCCGACTCCTCCTCGGTGCGTTGTGTCGTGAACTCGGCGGCGAGCAGCTCGAGTCGCATCGTCCAGTCGTCGAGACCACCGACCACGCCGGAGCGTCGGGCCAGGCGCCCCCAGGCGCTTTCCGGGACCTGTTTGTGGTCGGGATCCCAGATTGGAGCGGTGGCGAAAAGGGCTTCGAGGTCGACCCGCCGTAGGCCATTTGCCGACAGGGACAGTGCGCCCAGCAGGAACCGACCGACCGTGGTCTCGTCAAGTCGCCGGACCGAGGAGCCGTTGAACTCGATGCCCGAGGACCGGAGTCGCTCGTGGAGTAGTCGCACGTAGTCGCTGCTGGGCGGATGGACCACGGCGATACGCGCCAGGGGGGTGCCGGCCCGTGCAGCATCGAGGATCTGTCGAACGGCGACCCGGGCCTCCTCCTCCTGATCGGGGACCGAGATGACGAGCCGTTCGACGGAGGCTGCGGGGGCCGGCGACCCCGGGAGCGCCAGCCCGAGCATGGTTGCGAGCGCCTCGGCCTCAGGGTCGGGGTGGCCCTCGGCGTGGCCGCAGATGATGGTGACCGGACCGGACTCGGCCAGGGCGACCAGGAGGCGACGTTCCGATGCCGCCAGTCGACCGGGAAGGTGGACCACGAGCGGGGGAAGCGATACTGAATCCTGGAGGAGTCGGTGGGCAGCCAGGTCCGAGCGTTCACGTTCGTCGTGGAAGTGCGGCGCCAACCGGTGGAGCAGGGCCCGGTGGATGCTGGCGAGACCGGCGGGTAGGCCACCGAGGCGGGCGAGTCGTTCGATGCTCCTGGCATCCACCTCGCGGAGGTCCCGGTGAGATGCCAGCAGTGCGCGCTCGAGGGAGGGATGGTCGGCTACCGGGCCGAAGACCCCCGGATCCTCGGCGAGGACCCGCCGGGCGGCTGCCAGAACCACGGCGTCGCTGACCGATCGCCGACCCTCGAGTTCGACGGCGCCGGCTGTGAGGTCGCGGGAGAGGTCCAGGAGCGTGACCATCCTGATCGCGGTGATGCCCGCGACCGAGGGGCCGCCGACAGACCGTGCCGCCAACCGGCGTCTGAGGCGTATTCCCTGTGCGTGGTCGGTGACGACGACGATGACGGCTGTGAGCGGGTCGCCGTTCTTGAACGCGGTAACCGCCTCGGTGAGGGCAGCCGTCGCCGCCTTCCCGTGGTTCGCCCGGATGATCTTCGTCGTCGACATCAGAATTGAAAGGTAGGCGCGGGCTGTGACAGGACGACGGATTGGTCAGCAGGAGCGACCACCGGCCACGCCCGCTTCCGGGCGCCGCCTCTCGGGCCGGTAGGTTCCGCCGCCATGACCGACGAGAACTCACTCCAGTACCCGGGCCGGTGGGCCGCCGAGTTCCCTGATCGTCCGGCGATCGTGATGACCGGATCCGGCGAGACCATGACCTACGGGGAGCTGGACGCTGAGGCCAATCGCATCTCGCGGCTCTTCAGGAGTCTCGGCATCCAGGCCGGCGACCATGTGGCCTTCTGCCTGGAGAACAGGATCGAGTTCCTGGCGGTCGCCTGGGGTGCCCACTACGCCGGGCTGTACTACACGGCCATCTCGTCGAGGCTGACAGCCGACGAGATCGCCTACATCGTGCACGACTGTGGGGCACGAGCGTTCGTGACATCGCCCTACAAGTCCGACGCCGTGGCCGAGATCAACGCGGCCACGCCGGCCGTCGAGGCCCGTTTCGCGCTCGGTGGCCATGTGGAGGGCCATGCCTGCTTCGAGGACGCCGTCGCCGCCCAGTCGTCCGAGCCTCTGACTGATCGGACCGAGGGCCAGGACATGCTCTATTCCTCGGGCACGACGGGCCGCCCGAAGGGTGTCAAGTCGCCGATGTCAGGCCAGGGGCTGGGCGCAGGCAACTCCATCACGATGATGGCCGAGGCGCTCTTCGGAGCCACACCCGGATCCGTCTACCTGTCACCGGCACCCCTGTACCACGCGGCCCCGCTGCGCTTCTGCCTGGGGGCACACCGGCTGGGCTGCACGGTGGTGGCCATGGAGCGCTTCGATGCAGAGTCGGCGCTGGCCGCCATCCAGGAACATGAGGTCTCCTGGAGTCAGTGGGTGCCGACCATGTTCGTCCGGATGCTGAAGCTGCCCGAGGAGGTGAGGGCCGGCTACGACGTGTCCAGCCTGATCTCGGCCGTGCACGCTGCGGCGCCGTGCCCGGTGGCCGTGAAGCACCGGATGATCGAGTGGTGGGGCCCGGTGCTGCACGAGTACTACGCAGGCACCGAGGGCAACGGCCTCACCTACACGAACTCGCAGGACTGGCTGGAGCACCCGGGCACTGTCGGCAGGGCCCTGATGGGCGAGGTTGTCATCCTGGACGACGACGGGAACGAGGTACCGGTGGGCGCCGAGGGTGGCGTCTACTTCCGGGGAAATTCCGACTTCGAGTACCACAACGATCCCGCCAAGACAGCTGAGGCCAAGTTGAACGCCAACACCAGCACGCTGGGCGACGTAGGCCGCCTCGACGAGGACGGCTTCCTCTTCCTGACCGACCGCAAGGCGTACATGATCATCTCGGGTGGGGTGAACATCTATCCCCAGGAGGCCGAGAACATCCTGACGATGCACCCGGCGGTGTTCGACGTGGCGGTCATCGGCGTCCCGAACGAGGACTTCGGCGAGGAGGTCAAGGCGGTCGTCCAGCCGGTGGATCCGGAGACCGCCGGCCCGGAGCTGGCCGCCGAGCTGGTTGCCTTCTGCCGTTCGGAGCTGGCCGATGTGAAGTGCCCCCGCAGCGTGGACTTCCGCGATGAGCTTCCACGGCATCCCACAGGCAAGCTCTACAAGCGCCTCTTGAAGGACGAATACTGGGTAGGCCACGAGGGTCGCATCTAGAGTCAGCGCCCATGGGGCACCCGCTGGTCACCGACGAGCAGGTACGGACGTTCGCCACCGATGGCGTGGTCTGCCTGCGGGGCGCCTTCGGCCCGGAGTGGATCGAACCACTACGGCGGGGTATCCAGAAGAACATTGCCGAACCGTCCGACCGGGCACGATTCTGGGACCGCGACGCCGAGGGCCGGACCTGCTTCTTCGACAACCAGTCCTGGCTGCACATCGACGAGTATCGAGACTTCGCTGTGGGCTCGCCCGCCGCCGAGGTCGCCGGGCGTCTGCTGGGGGCAGCAGCGGTCAACTTCTTCTACGACGCCGTGTTCGTCCGGTCGCCGGGCAACCGGTTCCGCACGCCGTTCCACCAGGACGAGCCGTACTGGTCGGTCGAGGGGTTCGACACGTGCTCTATCTGGATGCCACTGGTGCCGGTTGCACGGGAGAGTTCCCTTGAGCTGGTCCGGGGCTCGCACCTGTGGCCGGAGCGGTTTCGGCAGGAGAACTTCGGCGCCCTCACCGGTGATGACCGGGACACGGTCTCCTACACCGAAGGGGATCGGGCGGGACCGCTACCCGACATCGAGGCCGACAGGGATGCCTACGAGATCCTGTCGTGGGCCATGGAGCCCGGGGATGCGGTGGTCTTCAATGCACGGATGGTCCACGGAGGGTCCGGCAACCTGGCGCCGGACCGCGACCTGCAGGTCTTCAACACGCAGTGGTTGGGTGACGACGTGCGGGTGGCCTTCCTCTCCGAGGGCATGGACCCCGACCACAGCGGGGTGATGCGGGCGGCCGGGCTGGACCACGGTGACCGGATCGGTGGCGATCTGTATCCCGAGTTGTGGCGGCGCCCGGAACCCGTCCCCGTCTGACCGGGCGTGTGACTCCGGTCCCGCCTGAGCCGGGTCAGTCCTGGAGGCGAAGTCCTGCCCGGACTACGGGTCAGCCCGCTTCCGAGTGTGTGACGGGTTGCTCGCCCATCCATTCCCGCAGAGTGTTCTTGAACTTGGTCTGCTGGATGAAGAGGTCGTGTTCGGCGGCGGCCTCGCCGGCCGGCTGGGGAGCCTTCAGGTAGAAGGACAGCCATTCCTGCACGCCGGACTGTCCGGCCCGGTGGGCGAGGTCCAGGAAGAGCGCCAGGTCCAGGACGATCGGGGCGGCCAGGATGGAGTCGCGGCAGAGGAAGTCCACCTTGATCTGCATGGGGTAGCCCATCCATCCGAAGATGTCGATGGCGTCCCAGCCCTCCTTGTTGTCGCCACGGGGTGGGTAGTAGTTGATGCGAACCACGTGGTCGATGTTGCCGTAGAGCTCCGGGTAGGACTCCGGCTGGAGGATCGCGTCCAGCACGCCGAGCTTGGACACCTCCTTGGTCTTGAAGTTCTCCGGGTCGTCCAGTACCTCGCCGTCCCGGTTCCCCAGGATGTTGGTGGAGTACCAGCCGCGCAGGCCCAGCATTCGGGCCTTGAAGCCGGGGGCCAGCATGGTCTTCATGAGGGTCTGGCCGGTCTTGAAGTCCTTGCCGGCGATCGGCACGCCGCGGCGGGTGGCCAACTCGATCATGCACGGCAGGTCGACGCTCAGGTTCGGTGCGCCGTTGGCGAACGGCACGTCGCTCATCAGCGCGGCGTAGACGTAGATCTGGCTGGGGGAGATGTTCTCGTCGTTGGCACGCAGGCCGGCCTCGAATGCCTCGACGGTGTCGTGTACGGCGCTGGCCTCCTGGTAGGCCTCGGTCGAGCCGCACCAGACCATGACCAGGCGGTCGCACTCGTTCTGGATGCGGAACCGCTCGATGTCGTCGATCAGCGCCTGGGCCTGGTCCCACATGGCGGTGATGGACTTGACCCGGGTGCCGTTCAGCTTCTTGACCCAGCGGTTGTTGAAGACGGCGTCCATGGCGATGATGCCCTCCAGCTCGGCCGAGATGGGAGCGAGGTCCTTCTCCTCGAGCACGCCGCAGGTGTTGGCGGCCTCCAGCACGTTGGCCGAGATGGGATCCCAGCCGCCGAAGACAATGTCGTCCAGTTCGGCCAGCGGCACGAACTCGCGGATGAGAGGGTTGCGGTCCTCGCCGCGACCACCCAGGCGGATGTGGGCCATCTGACTGACTGATCCGATCGGAGCGGTCAGGCCGTTGCGGGCGGCGATCACGCCTGCGATGAAGGTGGATGCCACTGCGCCCATGCCGGGGGTGAGTATCCCGAGGCGGCCGGTGGCTGGTGCGATTTCAAGGGGTGCGTTCATGGAGGTTCAGGATAAGCACATCCGAATGATCAGCGGTTAAGATTCAGTAAGACTTAATCCAGCATCAGACCGCTTCAAGTACCGCTCCAGCCACCCGACGAGGGGCCCCTTCAATGGCCGATCCGAGGCTTCCGAACCTGACCGTCCAACAGTTGGAGTACCTGGTGGCGGCAGCGGCATCTCCCACCCGGGCGGCAGCCGCCAAAGACCTGGGCGTGACCCCGTCTGCCCTCACCCAGGGCCTCGCCGAACTGGAGAGGCGGGTCGGCGTGCCGTTGTTCGAACGCAAGGGCCGCCAGACCAGGCTCCGACCCCAGGCCACCGAGGTCCTGGCCCACGCCCGCCGGGTCGTGGCCGAGACCAGGGACCTGGCCCGCTGGGCCGAGACCCGACGTACGGGCACCGCCGGCACGGTGAGGCTCGGCACCATCGACGCCGTGGCGATCCACCATCGGGCAGCGACGATCCGTCACCACCGGCGCGTCAGCCCCGGCCTCGACCTGAGACTCACCGTGGCTCCCTCCGGGGCACTCCTGGAATCATTGCGCGTCGGCGACCTGGACCTGGTGGTCTGCGTCGAGCCGGCCAGCCCACCCGATGGCATCGACACCGTCCTCTGCCTGGAGGAACCCCTGCACGCATACGCCCCTGACGGCGCCGTCGGCGGAGCCCCCGAGACCTGGGGGCCATGGGTCACCTACCCGGACGGGTCCCACACGAGAGCCGTCATCGCCGCCGGCCTGATGGCGGTCGGGGCGCCGTTCGAGGTGGTGGCCGAATCCAACCAGCCGGACGTGCTGCGCGAGATGGTCCGCCTCGGCATGGGTTGGGCGGTGCTCCCCGAGGCCCAGGCCGGCGCCGGGGCGGAACCACTGGCACGGGTCCGACGACTTCCCATCGGCGTGCGCCGCCTGGTCGTGGCCCGGCGCTCCGGAGCGTCGCCCGACGCCGCCGTGGATGCACTCGCCGCCACCCTCCTGGACGGCTGACCCACCTGCCAGCCGGGCCGGTGACGCGGCCATCTCGTGAGAGGTAGTCTCCCGGCGCGACTCCGGTCGCTATCGGCCTCAGGCCGGTTGCGCCGGGACTGCACAAGACCAACCTGGAACATTCGCCCCGAACCTCTGGCGGTCCCCATGCCCTGGCCCACCTCCCGTGACACCGAACTCTTCGGCTACGTCCAGAACGAACTCAAGCGGCAGAACACCACGCTGCAGCTGATTGCATCCGAGAACTTCGCCTCGCCGGCCGTGCTGGAGGCCAGTGGTTCGGTGCTGACCAACAAGTACGCGGAGGGCTACCCGGGAAAGCGCTACTACGGGGGCAACATCCACGTGGACGAGGTCGAGGACCTGGCACGCGAACGGGTCAAGGCCCTGTTTGGAGCCGACCACGCCAACGTCCAGCCCCACTCCGGGGCGAACGCCAACATGGCCGTCTACCAGGCACTCCTGGAGCCCGGCGACACCGTCCTGGGCCTCAGCCTCGACCACGGTGGCCACCTCACCCACGGTTCGCCGGTGAACGCCAGCGGCAAGCTCTACAACTTCGTCTCGTACGGCCTGTCCGGCAGCGACGAGCGCATCGACATGGACGAGCTGCGCGACAGCGCCAAGGCGGCCCGCCCGAAGATGATCGTGGCCGGTGCCACCGCGTACCCGCGCATCATCGAGCCGGCCCCGCTGCGCGACATAGCCGACGAGGTCGGCGCCGTGCTCATGTTCGACGCCGCCCACATCGCCGGGCTGATCGCCGGAGGGGTCCACCCCAACCCGGTGCCGCACTGCGACGTCGTGACCTTCACCACGCACAAGACCCTCCGGGGCCCACGCGGCGGGTGCATCCTCACCCGTGCGGAGTACGCGGCGGTGATCGACAAGGCGATCTTCCCCGGCTCGCAGGGTGGTCCGCTGGAACACCACATTGCCGCCAAGGCCGTGGCGTTCAGGGAGGCGGCCGATCCGTCGTTCGCCGACTACGCCCGCCAGATCGTGGCTAACGCCTCGGCGCTGGCCTCCGCCCTGGTCGGCCATGGCTTCCGTCTGGTCACGGGGGGTACCGACAACCACCTGATGGTCGTGGACCTCCGCACGTTCGACGAGGAGTTGACCGGCGCCGTGGCCCAGACGGTGCTGGACCGGGCTGGAATCACTCTGAACAAGAACACGGTTCCGGATGATCCGCGCTCGCCGTTCGTGACCAGCGGCGTTCGTATCGGTACCCCGTCCACGACCACCCAGGGGATGGCCGAGCCCGAGATGGTCGAGATAGCAGACCTGATCGCCAGGACGCTCCAGGGCCGTGATGACGACTCGGTCGTCGCAGCCGTACGGGCCGATGTGAACGCCCTATGCGCCCAATTCCCCGTATACGGAGGCTGAGCGGGACCAGGGTCCATCCGATGTCGGACCCCGGAGCCTGATCCGACATGCCCGGCGTTCTATCCCACCTGATCGTGGCAGCTGTGGCGGCAGTGGTCACCGCTACCGCCACCCCACTGGTCCGACGCTTCGCCGTGGGCTCCGGCCTGCTTGTCGCCCCGGACGAACGCAATGTCCACTCCGAGCCCACGCCGCCGCTGGGAGGAACCGCAATGCTCCTGGGGCTGCTGGCCGGGGTGCTGGCGGCCTGGATGCTGGGGGACTTCAGCGCCGTGTTCGCCGCTCCCTCGGAGATGCTGGGCGTGGTGGCGGCTGCGGTGGTCATCTGCGCCGTCGGGGTCCTCGACGACGTCCGACCATTGTCGGCACCGGCCAAGGTGGCCGGGATGGTGCTCTCCGGCAGCGTGTTGTCGCTGTCGGGCGTGTCGCTGGTCGTGCTACGGATCCCGTTCCTCGACGTCGTGCTGCTCTCGCCCGACCTGTCGGCCCTGCTCACCGTGGTCTGGGTGGTGCTCCTGGCCAACGCCATGAATCTGACCGACGGCCTCGATGGCCTGGCGGCCGGAATCGCCGCCATCGCAGCAGCCACCTTCTTCCTCTACGCCCTGCGCCTGGGTGACGAGGGCCTGCTCTTCGATGGCAATCCGGGGTCGGTGCTGGCCGTCATCGTGGTCGGGATCTGTGTCGGGTTCCTGCCACACAACGTGCATCCCGCACGGATCTTCATGGGAGATGGTGGAGCTCTTCTCCTGGGACTGCTGATGGCCGCCGCCACGGTGTCGGTGGGCGGACGGACCGAGGCGGCCTACAGCGGGCAGTCGTTCTTCTTCTTCGCTCCGGTGTTCATACCTGTCGTGATCCTCGGGGTGCCGCTGTTCGACATGGCCTTCGCCGTCCTGCGCCGGGTGGCCACGCCGGGCCTGCGGGTCACCGACGCCGACAAGGAACACCTCCACCACCGCCTCCTGCGCCTGGGCCATGGCCATCGCCGGGCCGTGCTGATCCTCTGGGGCTGGACGGCCCTCCTCTCGGGCTTCGTGCTCTGGCCCACCTACTCGGGTGACGGCGATGCAATCGTGCCCATCGGGGTGCTGGCCCTGGGTCTGGGCCTCTTTACGGTGCTGCACCCGCGCTTTCGGGCGTCGCCGGCCGGTGTGACCGATTCAGGGGTTGTCGGAGGGGGAGTTGGTGATTAGATTCACAAGCGCGTTCGGGGACCTTATGGTCACCGGACCGCCACGTACGACGACCATGGGCCCTGTGGCGCCCGCTGGTGGAGGACTTTCCCGATGGCGCAGGCTAGAACGCGTGAAGTGCAGGAGGGTTCAGGCGATGCTTTTGCCGCTGCCTTCGAGCTCGTCGCGACGCCTGCCATCTTCGGCTTTCTGGGCTGGCTCCTGGATGGTCGCCTCGGCACCACACCGATCTTCACCGTCGCCTTCGTCGTGATCGCCCTCGCCTACGCCTCATGGCGACTGGCCCACGACTACGGCCAGAGCCTCGAGCGGGCCCGTGTGCAACGACAGGCCGCCTGGCGAGCCGAGGGCTCCCCGCTGTGAGCACGAACGTGAACGTGGAATCCGACGCCCCCGAGTCGGCCATTGCCCGCGACCTGGTTCGTCGGGCCCTCTACGTGGCGCCGGCGTTTCTCCTCATGGGCCTGCTGGGTTGGGGCATCAGCGGCCTGTTCTCCGCAGCCCTCGGCCTTGCGCTGGTGGCCATCAACTTCCGTCTGGGAGCAGCGATCATCACCCGCGCCTCGCAGATCTCGCTGAACGCCCTGTTCGGTGCGGTCCTGGGTGGCTACATCGTGCGGCTCGGCCTCATGACCGCAGTCGTGCTGGTCGTCAAGGCCGGCGGCTGGCTGGCCACCGTCCCATTCGCAGTAACCCTGCTTGTCACCCATCTCGGTCTGTTGACCTGGGAATCCCGGCACGTCGCAATGACGCTCGCTGCTCCCGGCATCAGGCCCCCGCAGTAGATCCCCACAGGAGAAGCGCTCCACGTGAACGTGCTCGCACTCGAGTTCCCGCCCATCAGCCACCTCTTCGAGTGGCCTGAGATCGCGTTCCACGGGACCTTCTACGCCATCAACAAAACGGTCCTGATCTACATCGCAGCGGTGGTCATAACCTCGGCGATCTTCCTCCTCGCCGGCAGGAAGACAGACTCGCTGGTACCGGCCGGGATTCAGCACGTGGCAGAGGCCGGGGTGACCTTCATCGAGGAGTCGGTGGTCATGGAGACCATTGGCGTGGAGGGCAAGAAGTTCATGCCCTTCCTCACCACGATGTTCTTCTTCATCCTCTTCTCCAACATCTTCGAGGTCATTCCGGGCATCCAGTTCCCCGCCAACAGCCGTATGGCCATTCCGATCACGTTGGCCCTGGTCGTGTGGGTCATCTACAACTACGTGGGCATCAGGTCTCAGGGTCTCGGCGGCTACCTCAAGAACTCGCTGTTCCCCCCGGGCGTCCCGGTGGCGCTCTACCTGATCGTGACCCCGATCGAACTGGTGTCGACCTTCATCGTGCGGCCCTTCTCCCTGGCCATCAGGCTCTGGGCCAACATGGTCGCCGGCCACCTCCTGCTGGTCACCTTCGCCATCCTCAGCCACACCATGTTCACAAGTGGCATCGTCGGCAAGGTGGGCTCCATTGCCCCCTTCGCCATGCTCACCATGATGACCGGCTTCGAGATCCTCGTTTCGGTCCTTCAGGCCTTCATCTTCACGATCCTGACCGCCGTCTACATCGGCGGTTCGATGCACCCCGCCCACTAGGGCACCAAGATCGCCGCCCGCCATCCGGCGGGCACGAGACCACCTACCAACACGAGATCTCCGGACCGGATTCACCGGCCGGGTTCAATGAGACAAACAGGAGAATCCAAGTGCTGAACGTTCTGGCGCAGACGGCAGCTGGCGAAATGCTCGAGGGCCTCAAGGCCATCGGTGCCGGCCTCGGCTATGGCCTCGCGGCCATTGGCCCGGGTATCGGTATCGGAACGGTGGTGGGAAACGCCATCTCGGCGATGGCCCGCCAGCCCGAGTCCGCAGGCATGGTCCGGACCACGATGTTCCTGGGCATTGCCTTCACAGAGGCTCTGGCCCTCATCGGTTTCGTCGTCTTCATCCTCCTGATGCCCTGATCCGGGTCTGACGAGCAGAGACGAGACGAAACCTATGACCAACCGACGGAACCGCCTGCTGGCGGCCCCGCTCCTCGCCCTTCTGGCGCTCCTGGCCTTTGCCGGCCCGGCAGCCGCTTCGGGGGAGAGCGTCGGGTCCTGTATGGCCGAGAAGCTCGAAGAACTGATCGAGGAGAGCCACGGTGACCTCGACGAGGTCCTGCACGAACTGCACGTGGATACCTCTATTGGCGACTACTTCGAGAAGAAGTGCATCGAGGCGCCCAGCCCGATCCTGCCTGAGACGAACGAGATCATCTGGGGAGGCGCCGCCTTCCTGATCCTCTTCGTGCTGATGGTCAAGAAGGGCTTCCCGGCCGTCAAGGGTGCGATGGACGCCCGGGCCGAGAAGATCCGGAGCGACCTTGACGCCGCTGAGCAGGCCAGGGTGGACGCACAGTCCGTCCAGTCGGACTACGAGGCACGGCTGGCCGATGCCAAGGCCGAGGCCTCCAGGCTGATCGACGAGGGCCGTGCCGACGCCGACCAGGTTCGTACGGGCCTGGTCACCCAGGCCGAAGCCGACGCAGCGGGGATCCGCGAGCGTGCCGCTTCCGAATCAGCAGCAGCCAAGGCCCAGGCAATCGCGGACCTCCGGTCCGAGGTGGCCGGTATCGCTCTCGGCGCCGCCGAGCGTGTTGTGCAGGCCAGCCTCGATGCAGAGGTCCAGGGCAGGCTCATCGACGCCTACATCGACGAGGTGGCCGGCACCGATGGCTGATCCCAGGGTGGCCGGCTACGCCGAGGCGTTGTTTGCCGTCGCGGCGGCTGAGGGAGATCCATCTGTCGTCGAGGACGAGCTGTTCAGGTTCGCCCAGGCGCTCCGCTCCGACGACAGCCTCGGTTCCACTCTGGCTGACACCGGGCTGCCGCTGGCACGCCGCCTACAGGTAATCGAGGACCTGCTTGGCTCCAGGGCCTCCGCCGTATCCACGGCGCTGGTCTCGATGGTGGTCGGTGCAGGACGCACCGCCGAACTGCCTGCCATCGTGGATGCCATGGTCGAGCGTGGTGCCGCATCGCGCAACAAGACGGTTGCGACCGTTCGGAGCGCGGTCGACCTGACCGCCGACCAGAGCGAACGCCTGGCCGCCGCCATCAACACCCGGACCGGTCGCGACGTCGAGGTGAGGGTGGTCATTGATCCCTCCGTGCTCGGCGGAGTGGTAACCGAGATCGGCGACGACATCATCGATGGCAGCGTTCGACGCCGCCTCAACCAGCTCCGCGAGAGCTTTCGCTAGGCCACGGGCCAGAGACTAGAGAGACACATCATGTCTGAACTGACGATCGACACGTCCGATATCGCATCAGCGATCCGCAAGAACCTGGAAGGGTTCGAGCCGAGCCTCGAGCAGACCCAGGTGGGTCGGGTGCTCGAGGTGGGCGATGGCATCGCACGCGTCTCTGGCCTTCCCGGCGTGGCGGTCAACGAGCTGCTCCAGTTCGAGAGCGGAACGTTCGGCCTGGCACTGAACCTCGACGAGCACTCGATCGGTGCCGTGGTCCTCGGCGAGGTTGACGACATCGAAGAAGGCCAGACGGTCCGTGCCACAGGCAACCTCCTGTCGCTGCCCGTCGGCGACGGCCTCCTGGGCCGCGTCGTGAACGCCCTGGGCGAGCCGATCGACGGCAAGGGACCGCTGAGCAACGTCCAGACCCGCCGCATGGAGGTCCAGGCGCCGGGCATCATGGGTCGCAAGCCCGTGCACGAGCCGATGCAGACCGGCATCAAGTCAATTGACTCTCTCATTCCGATCGGGCGCGGCCAGCGGGAGCTGATCATCGGCGACCGCAAGACCGGCAAGACGACGGTCGCCATCGACACGATCATCAACCAGGCCGGGCAGGGCCTGAAGTGCGTCTACGTGGCCATTGGCCAGAAGGCCTCGACTGTCGCCCAGACGGTGGCGATCCTGGAGGCTCACGGTGCAATGGATTACACGGTCGTGGTGGTAGCCCCGGCGTCCGATCCTGCACCTTTCAAGTACCTCGCCCCGTACGCGGGTTGCGCCATTGGTCAGCACTGGATGGACAACGGCGAGCATGCCCTGGCCGTCTACGACGACCTCTCCAAGCAGGCCGAGGCCTACCGTCAGATGTCGCTGCTGCTGCGCCGCCCGCCGGGCCGTGAGGCCTACCCCGGCGACGTCTTCTACCTCCACAGCAGGCTGCTGGAGCGTGCCGCCAAGCTCAGCGATGAACTTGGCGCCGGTTCCATGACGGCCCTGCCGGTCATCGAGACCAAGGCCGGCGACGTCTCGGCGTTCATCCCGACCAACGTGATCTCGATCACCGACGGGCAGATCTTCCTGCAGGACGACCTCTTCAAGTCGGGCGTGCGGCCTGCCGTGGACGTCGGCATCTCGGTGTCGAGGGTCGGCTCGGCCGCCCAGATCAAGGCCATGAAGACCGCGGTGGGCACGCTCAAGTCGGACCTCCAGCAGTTCCGAGAGCTCGAGTCCTTTGCCGCCTTCGGATCGGATCTGGATTCCGTATCCCAGAACCAGTTGGACCGTGGTTACCGCCTCACCGAGCTCCTGAAGCAGGGCCTCAACTCGCCGCTGGTCGTCGAGGAGCAGGTCGTCCTTATCTGGGCCGGTACCCGTGGCCACCTGGATGCCTTCGAGGTGGCCGACGTGAAGCGATTCGAGGTCGAGGCGCTCGAGTGGTTCCGAACACGTCACAGCGACGTCCTCGCCGACATCCGGACAAGCGGGAAGATCGCAGACGAGGATGCCTTCGAGGCACTCATCGGCGCCTTCGCCGAGCAGTTCCAGGGTTCAACACAGGCAGACGGGAAGGCTCCCGGCGCCGAGTCGGCTGATCTCGAGTCGAGCATCGTGGATTCCACCACGACGCTGCCCGAAGAGGACATCGCGGAGACCGAGTGAGCACGTTGACCCATCCGCAGGGCCTCACGGCCCATGTCTTCGTCCCTGCGACGGGTGACCTCCTGATGATGGGAGCGTCTCGTGGCAGGCGGTAGGGAGCGGGTACTGCGGCGCCGCATCAGCAGCGTCCAGAACACCAAGAAGATCACACGCGCCATGGAGCTGATCGCCGCTACGCGCGTAGTGAAGGCCCAGCAGCGTGCCCGTGCGGCCAAGCCCTACGCCGAGCAGATCACCTCGGTGATCGAGAATCTCGCTGCGGGTGGTGCCGAGGTGGACCATCCGCTGCTGCGTAAGGCCGAGAAGGTCGAGCGCGTCGGAGTTGTCGTGATCTCCTCGGATCGCGGCCTGGCCGGCCCGTACAACTCGGCCGTCATCCGGGCAGCGGAACGCCAGGTACTCAACGCCAGGTCGGAGGGCGCCGACTATGCCCTGATTGTGATTGGCAAGAAGGCCAGGGACTACTTCAGGTTCCGCAACTTCGTGATCGACTCCTATACGGATGGCATCAGCGACAACCCCACCTACGAGGACGCCCGCCGGGTGGCCGAGACGGTCGCCTCGATGTTCACCCTCGGACGCGTGGACCGCGTCGAGCTGGTCTACACCGAGTTCATGAGCATCGGCAGTCAGAAGGTCGCCACCCGTCGCTTCCTTCCCCTGGAGAGCACCGAGACCATTGCCGCCGAGGGTGGTGGCGAAGCCGGCGTGAGCGGTGCCTTCGAGTTCGAACCGTCCCCCGAGGCCGTGCTGGCCGCCCTGTTGCCCCGCTATGTGGAGGCCCGCCTGTTCGGCGCCCTGCTGGAGTCGGCGGCATCAGAGCACGCCAACCGACAGCGCGCCATGAAGGCGGCCACCGACAATGCCGAAGAACTGATCACCAAGCTCTCCCGGGAGATGAACCGGGCCCGTCAGGATTCGATCACCACCGAGATCATGGAGATCGTGAGTGGTGCCGAGGCACTCGGATCAGATGACGAGACCGAAGACATGCCCGTCGCCGTTGGCGTCGAGGCCTGAGCAGACACGTACGAGAACGAAGAAGGGCACAGGAGCAACAAATGACTGACACAGCTCTCGCCGACGGTCATATCGTCGGCATCGCCGGACCGGTGATCGACGCCGAGTTCCCAGTGGGGGACCTCCCGCAGATCAACACGGCGGTGGAGTTCGACGTCGTGATCGACGGCAATGAGATCACCATCGTGGCCGAGGTGGCCCAGCAGATCGGCGACAGCCGGGTGCGGGCGATCGCCATGAAGCCCACCGATGGCCTGACCCGCGGTGCCGCAGTGCGCAACACCGGCAGGGGCATCAGCGTGCCGGTCGGTGACGCCACTCTCGGCCACGTGTTCAGCGTGACCGGCGAGGGTCTGGACGATCCGACCGCCGGCGAGGGTGCCGAACGCTGGGAGATCCACCGTCCGCCTCCGTCGTTTGACTCCCTTGAGCCAAAGGCGCAGATGTTCGAGACCGGCGTGAAGGTCATCGATCTTCTCACCCCGTACATGCAGGGCGGCAAGATCGGCCTGTTCGGCGGCGCCGGCGTAGGCAAGACCGTCCTCATCACCGAGATGATCAACCGCGTGGCCACCAACCACGGTGGCGTTTCGGTGTTCGCAGGCGTGGGCGAGCGGACCCGTGAGGGCACCGACCTCCGTCTGGAGATGGAGGAGTCCGGCGTGCTGGAGAAGGCCGCCCTGGTCTTCGGCCAGATGGACGAGCCGCCCGGCGTGCGCCTCCGCGTGGCCCTGTCGGCCCTCACCATGGCTGAGTACTTCCGCGACGTGCAGGGCCAGGACGTGCTGCTGTTCGTCGACAACATTTTCCGGTTCGTGCAGGCCGGCTCCGAGGTGTCCACCCTTCTGGGTCGCATGCCGTCGGCCGTGGGCTACCAGCCCACGCTGGCTGACGAGATGGGCGACCTGCAGGAGAGGATCACGACCACACGTGGCCGGTCGATCACCTCGATGCAGGCTGTGTACGTGCCCGCCGATGACTACACGGACCCGGCACCGTTCACGTCGTTCACCCACTTCGACGGCACGACCGAGCTGAGCCGTGACATCGCAGCCCTGGGCATCTACCCGGCCGTGGATCCGCTGGCGTCCACGTCCACGATCCTCACCCCGGAGGTCGTTGGCCAGAAGCACTACGACACGGCCCGTCGTGTCCAGGAGATCCTCCAGCGCTACAAGGAGCTCCAGGACATCATTGCGATCCTCGGCCTTGACGAGCTCTCCGAGGAGGACCGGATCACGGTTTCGAGGGCCCGCAAGGTCCAGAGGTTCCTGTCCCAGCCGATGAACGTGGCCGAGGTCTTCACCGGCCTGCCGGGTGTCACCACCCCGGTCGCCGAGACTGTGGACTCGTTCGCCGCCATCGTGGACGGCGAGCTGGACGATCTGCCTGAGCAGGCATTCCTGAACGTCGGCGGCGCCGACGATGCGCGGCGCAAGGCCCGCGAACTCCAGGACTGATAGCGACCATGACGTTCCAGATCGAGCTGGTCTCGCCAGAGTCCATCTCCTACAGCGGCGAGGCCGAGATGGTCGTCGCCCGGACCCTGGATGGGGGCGACATCGCCTTCCAGCCCGGTCATGTGCCCTTCATCGGCGTGCTGGCGGTCTGGTCAGTGGACGTGATCCGCCCCGACGGGGAACGCGACACGATCGCCGTCCACCAGGGCTTCGTCCAGGTGGCAGGCACGAAGGTGAGCGTCCTCTCGGACGTGTCCGAGTCCGCCGACCAGATCAATGTGGAGCGGGCCCGTGCGGCGAAGTCGACCGCCGAGACCGCTCTTGTGGCCGACAGGGACGACGCTGATGCTGCAGGCGCTCTGGTCCGTGCCGAACTGCGTCTCCGGGTGGCCGGCGCCGAGGCCTGAGCCGGGCCGTCAGGCCTCAGTAGGCAGGCGAGAACGACTCCAGCTTGTCCAGGGCGTGGTGGGCGTCGATCATCCGCACCGTGCCGGACCGTGAGCGCATGACAAGCGACTGGGTGTAGGCCGTCCCCGAGGTGTAGTGCACGCCCTTGACCAGATCTCCATCGGTGATGCCGGTGGCTGAGAAGAAGCAGTTGTCGCCCGCCACGAGATCGTCGGTGGTCAGGACCCGGTTCAGGTCATAGCCAGCCTCCGTCGCAGCGTTGCGCTCAGCCTCGTTGCGTGGCCACAGGCGACCCTGTATGGCGCCCCCCATGCACTTGAGGGCTGCAGCTGAGATGACGCCTTCGGGCGTGCCTCCGATGCCGAACAGCACGTCGGCTCCCGAGCGGGGCCATGCCGACGAGATGGCGCCGGCCACGTCGCCGTCCGGGATGAGCCGGATGCGCGCACCGGCAGCCCTCACTTCGGAGATCAACTTGGCGTGGCGGTCCCGGTCCAGTATCACGGCCGTGAGGTCCCTGACTTCCTCGTGCTTGGCTTCGGCGATGCGCTTCAGGTTCTCGGTGACCGACTCGTTGATGTCGATCACGTCGGCACATTCCGGGCCGACGGCGATCTTTTCCATGTAGACGCACGGTCCCGGGTCGAACATGGTGCCGCGGTCGCTCACGGCGATCACGGCTATGGCGTTGGCCCTTCCCAGCGACGTCAGGGTGGTGCCGTCGATTGGGTCCACGGCGATGTCCGCGGCCGGCGGTTGTCCGTTGCCGATGCGCTCGCCGTTGAAGAGCATCGGCGCCTCGTCCTTCTCGCCCTCGCCGATGATGACGACGCCGTCCATGGTGACGGTGTCCAGCACATGGCGCATGGCGTCAACGGCGGCGGCGTCGGCTCCCTCCTTGTCGCCCCTGCCCATCCAGCGGGAGGCGGCCAGAGCGGCGGCCTCGGTGACCCTGCAGAGGTCGAGGGCGAGGTTGCGGTCGGGTACCTGGGCGTTGGCGGTCATGGAGGGTGAACCTAGCCCCGTCAGCGTGGGGCCGGGTTGTCGACGCCGGGGCGTGCACGGGTGCCGGGCGGTGGCAGGATGGCTCCCATGTCATGGTGCTTCCAGTGCGGGATCCAGTATTCGATGGGCGTTGACGACTGTGTGGAATGCGGTGTGGCTCTCGTTGACGAGGCACCGGTTGATGCGGCCGACGTCGGTGCCAGCGGCGAGGACCAGATGGCCTACGAGTTGCACGAGTGGGCGGGGGAGAGCCGCCGGATCCTGGACCAGCTCCTGACCGCTGCCGGCACTGCCCACGCCTGGCAGGGTGCGACCCTGGTGGTGAGGGTGGCTGACGAGGAGGCCGTGGACCTGGCCGTCGCCGAGGCCGCCGACGCGGGTGGTCCGGCGCTGGATCCAGAAGCCGAGAAGCTGGCCTACGAGATGGATGGTTGGGCGGCTGACGAGCAGTCGGCGTTCAGCGAGCTGCTGGGGCGCCTGGGCATCCCCCACGAGTTCGACGCCGAGGGGGACCTCCTGGTCCTGGTGGCTGACGAGGAGTCGGTGGAATCAGCGCTGGATGCCTTCCAGGCCGGAGCCGACGACCGTCCTGAGCTGGAGGGCCTGGGCGCCAACCGTCTTCTCAGCGACATGTTCGTGGCGTGTGACCGGCTCCGTAAGGACGCCCGGGACCTCACGGGCATCGAGCAGCTCATCGGACTGGTCCCGGTGCTGGTTGAACACCGGCCGCCGTTCGGCATCGACGGGCAGTTGTGGAACGCCCTGGGAGAGCGGACCTCTGAGTTGGTGGCGCTGTTGGGCATCGGTGATGCCGAGGAGTCCGAGGTGAGCGGCCTGGCCGGTGGCCTGACCGAGGTGCTCCGAAACCTGACCTGACCCACGTGCCGGGCCTCGGAGGTACGGCTGGAAGATCCTGAGCGGCCAGGTTGTGACGATGCCCCTCCGTGAGGGAATCTCTGATCCCGGTCGGGATCGGCCCGATTTGACAGCGAAGGGCAGGATCGTGCGTTTCATACAGATCATGGAGTACGAGCAGGACCCGGGCGAGGCGCTGGCTGAGTTGCATGGATACGCCGAGCAGGCGGGCGACGAGATCACCGTGCAGCGGGCCACCGTGTGCGGCGACCGCGACAAGCCGGGGGTGACGGTGGTGATCGCCGAGTTCGAATCCTGGGAGTCGGCCAAGGTCAACGACGAGCAGGAGATAACCCAGGAGGGAGCGGAGAACGCTCCGGACGACACCACCTACCGAAACCTCGACGTGGTCGGCATTGTCGAGATGTAGGCGGCTGGGCGCCGATGTTGTCGGCGTGGTCGAACTCTGAGCTTCGGGCGTCAGGCCGTCCGCAGGGCGTGCCACAGGGCCCGGTAGGTGGGCCATTCCAGGTCGCCGACGTAGCCGTCCTCGACGAGGGCGGCGTGCAGTCGTGGCAGGTTGCGGTACGGCACGGTCATGTCGGCGTGGTGGGCCAGGTGGTAGCCCACGCCGATCGGCGCGATCACGAGGCGGGCGACGAGCGACTGCCTGACGTGGTGGGTGGTCCGGCGCCGGTCCGGCGACCGGGTCATACCGGCGTGTTCGGCAATGGCCCGGAGCCGGTTCAGCACCTGGTACAGCGTCGCCCAGGGGAGCACCCAGAGCCCCACGTACAGCCACGGCTGTCCGGTCGCCCAGAAGGCTGCGAACACGATTGCCTGCCCGGACAGGAACATGTAGGTGAGGCGTCGGTGGCGGGCTTCACCCAGTCGTTGGAAGCGTGGCCGCACGATCCGAAACGCCGAAACCCCTGTCAGGTCGCGACGGTGCTTGCGGCGCATCGAAGAGCGGGTGATCGGGTACAGCGAGTAGAGCAGGAAGTCCGGCTCGCCGGGGCCGAACTCGTCACGATGGTGCCTGATGTGGCCGATCCGGTAGCCGTGGCCACCGGTGCCGAAGGTCAACCAGCCGATGAGGTTGATTCCGACCAGGTCGTTGACCCGACGGTTCGAGAACAGGACCCGGTGTGCGGCCTCGTGGTGGAGGATGAACAGGCGGTTCTGCGCCACCGGCATCAGGAGGAAGGCCGCCACCCAGGCGACAGGGTGGGCAATGGCCACGGCGGCGGCCACCACGGCGACGGGGAACACGACCGCACCGGCGACGGTGAAGGTGTTGTTCAGGTCCGATGTGGAGCGGAGTGAATCCCGGAACTCGCCTTTTGGCCGACCGTTGGGGTGGAACCGTTCGCTTCCGGCGAAGTCCGACACCGCTGGTGCCATGCCGCCGGTCATGGTGGCGACCAGTGCCTCGTGGCGGGCTGCCTCGTCCACCTGGCTGGTGCTGTCCATGCCGACAGGATACAGATCAGTCCTTCCGTGGACCGTTCGGACGGGGCCGTCGCCATGGCGGTCGGGGCTACCCTCCGGCGGGTGACCGCTCAGCCAGCCAGCAGCCATGGTCCGAGCGGCCTGTTCCTCACTCCCGGGGCCGGCAGCGACCGCGGGCATCCCGGCCTGGTGGCGCTCCAGGACCGGCTGGCACCCCTACCGGTGGACCGGATGGACTTCCCCTACCGGAAGGCCGGTAAGCCCTTTCCGGACCGGGCGCCGGTGCTTGTCGCAGCTGTGCGCGATGGCGTGGCCGCCATGGCCGCCGGCCACGACCTGGACCCGGACCGCCTGGTGCTGGGCGGGCGGAGCATGGGTGGCCGGATCTGCTCGATAGCTGTTGCCGAGGGCCTGGGGGCCGCCGGCCTTGTGCTGGTCTGCTATCCGTTGCACCCTCCGAAGAAGCCGCAGAACCTGCGGGTGGAGCACTTCGGGTCCATCCAGGTGCCGTGCCTGTTCGTGTCAGGGGATCGTGACGAGTTCGGGTCGCCGGAGGAGTTCGACGCCCACCTGCCGGCGATCGCCGGACCCGTGACAGTGGTCCGTCTGCCCGGGAAGCGCCACGACCTGAAGGGCTGCGACGAGCTGGTCTGCGACGCAGTCGAGGCCTGGATGGCCGACACGTTTTCGACCTGAGCTATCGCCGGCCGATCAGGTCCTGTCGGGGGCTGCGGCGTCCGATGATGCTCCCTGCAGGTCGGCGTCACCGGGGTTGAGGACCTCGAGCTCCACGCGGGCCGTCTCGGGGAACCAGCGCAGTACCAGCACGGCGGCCAGCACGGGTCCGACGGCGACGACCGTGAAGGCCGGTCCGTACGACCCGAACCGGTCGGCCAGCATCCCCACCACCAGTAGTCCCGTGGCGCTGCCGGCCACGCCGAGGGTGACTATCAGGCCGTTGGCCCGGGCCCTGTGCCTGGTCGAGAACAGCTCGGGTCCGTAGACGCCGAGGGCGACGGTCAACGAGCCCAGCACCGTGCCCGTGACGCTGGCCGTCCACATGGCGGCTCCCGCCGAGTGGTAGGCGACGAGGATGAAGGCCGTGCCCCCGAGTAGCCCGACCGCCGCCACGCCCCTCCGTCCCCGGGTGTCGGCCAGCCGGCCGGCCATGAAGATGCCGATGCCGGCCGGGGTGCTCGTCATGAGGGTGAACAGGGTGATGCCGGTGGCCGAGTAGCCGCGGTGCTCCCTCAGGAAGTCGTTCTGGAACTGGCTGGCCGGTGCGGCGAACACCAGCAGGAGGAATGCGGCGGTGGCCAGCAGGAGTAGCCGGCGGCCCTCGATGCGCCTCAGGGTGCCCTGGGCCCCGGTGGCGGTGGCGTCTGGGAGGTTGGCGGTGAAGCGGCGGGACTCGGGAAGGCGCCGCCCGATTCCCACCAGGGCCGGGACGGCCAGCAATGGCACCAGGTAGATGACCCGCCAACCCCGGGGGTCCAGGTCGGCCACCGGGAGTACCCACACGGCCATGCCGGCCCCCAGCGCGGCGCAGAGGGCCAGCACGCTCACCCCGTAGGCCCGTGAGCCGCGGGGGAGTTCCTCCGCTGCAAACACCCCGATCAGGATTCCCATGCCCATGGTCAGCCCCCGGGCCACCAGCTGGGTGCCCCCCAGGAACCAGAGGCCGGGTGAGAGGGCGCCGAGCGCTGTGGTTGCCACGGCCAGGATGGCGGCGGTGGTCAGCAGGCGGCTGCGCCCGTGGGAATCGGCCAGGGCGACCACGCCCAGGGCGACGACTATGCCGAGGCGTATGACGGCCAGTGTGACCCCCTGGGCGGTGGCGCTCCGCTGGAACTCGTCGCTGGCGAAGGTGATGGTCTGGGTGATGACGGTGCCCAGGTAGCCGTCGATAATCTGGATGCAGGCCAGGAGGCACAGGACCCGGGTGGCCCGCTCATCCAGACGGTCAGGTGGCGCCCACCACGGCACCTTCCGGGATCGCACAGCACGACGCAGCGGGAGCGCTAACAGGGGTCGCCAGACGCCGATGGCCGCCCGGTACTCGATGGTCTCCACCACCCGCCTTCGGTCTGAATCCGGTTGGGCGGTGTCCGGCGGGCCGATGGCAAGCGTTCTCACCCAGGTGTGGAACGGGCCGTGTGCCAGGTCGAACCTGAGGGTCTCTCCGGGGGCCGGGGAGCGCAGGTCGGTTGGTTCCGGTGCCGGGTCGGGCTCGAGTTCGCGGACCAGGTCGTCGCGTGGCGCCCGGAGCTCGGCCAGACCGTGACCGTCCACCTCGTGGACGACCTCGACCGTCGCTCTACGGCCGTTGGCGCCGTCGGGCCTGCTGGTGGTGATGGGCTGCCCTCCGGTCCGTCCGGCCGCCCACCATACTGAGGGGGTGGGTGCCGCCTCCGACGATTCACCAGCAGGGACCGTTGGTCGCTCGGTCATCCGGGTCCGACGATCCGGACCGCTGTCCGGTGACGTTCGCATCTCGGGGGCCAAGAACTCCGTCCTGAAGTTGATGGCGGCCTCGGTGCTGGCCCCCGGTCGCTTCACCCTCCACAACGTTCCCCGGATATCCGACGTGGCCCTCATGTCCGAACTCCTGGAGGGGATGGGAGCCACCGTTGTCCACGGCGCCGCCGGTTCGGCGCCTGATGTACTGACAATCGATGTGCCCGAGGTGATGGTCCCGGAGGCGCCGTACGACCAGGTGGAGCGGATGCGTGCATCCATTGTCGTCCTCGGCCCGCTGCTGGCGAGGTTTGGCGAGGCCAAGGTGTCAGTGCCCGGAGGCGACGACTTCGGCCACCGTCCGATCGACATACACCTCAGGGCCCTCGAACAGCTCGGCGCCACTTTCACGACCAGCCATGGATACATCCATGGTCGGGCCGATCAGCTGGTGGGAGCCCGGGTGCTCCTGGAGTATCCGAGCGTGGGGGCCACCGAGAACCTGCTCATGGCGGCGGTGAGGGCCAGGGGAACGACGGTGATCGACAATGCGGCGCGTGAGCCTGAGATCGCCGACCTGGCTGACTTCCTGAATGCCATGGGGGCCGAGGTGGAGGGTGCCGGAAGCTCCACGATCACGGTCGTCGGCGTCGAGAGTCTGCACCCGGTGACCCACACGGTGGTGCCGGACCGCATAGAGGCCGCCACCTATCTGGCGGCAGTCGGCATGGCGGGCGGGTCGATACGACTGCTAGGCGCACGGGCCGACCACATGGCGATGCTGCTCGTCAAGCTCGGCGACATGGGTCTGCGGGTGGAAGACGGCGGTGACGTCCTCGTGGCTACGGCAGCTGACCGTCTTCGCTCGGTTGACGTGTCCACCCTGCCGTACCCGGGGGTGGCGACCGACTACAAGCCCATGCTGGTGGCACTGCTCTCGGTGGCCGACGGGGTCGGGATCCTCACCGAGAACGTGTTCGCCGGCAGGTTCAGGTACATCCCCGAGCTGGTGCGGATGGGGGCCGACATCCGTGTGGAGGGCCACCATGCGGTGGTGCGCGGTGTCGATGTGCTGTCCGGCGCTCCGGTGCGTGCACCCGATATCCGGGCTGGTGCCGCCCTGGTTGTGGCTGGCCTCGCCGCCGAGGGTGAGACGGTCGTGGCCGATGCCCACCACGTGGAGCGCGGCTACCAGGATCTGGTCGGCAACCTGGCACGTCTGGGAGCCGACATCTCCTGAGGGTTGCCGTCAGGCCTCGTCCTTCGGGTGTTCGGTGAGACGCCTGGCCCGTCGGTCGGCCACCCAGAGCAGGGTGGCGACCACGGCGAGGGGTGCGGCCACCAGCCCGATCTCGTCCCAGCCGCCCTGGTGGGCGAGCAGCCGGATGTCCGTCAGGTGGTCTGGTCGCACCCTTCGAGCCTATGACCACCAACCGTGGAGGTCATAGGTCGGAACGTAGT
>Ga0233427_10000553_pt1 | contig 46931 bp, 45 predicted proteins | sample SI_118_April2016_5_FD_179885 | JGI IMG/M metagenome (GOLD analysis project Ga0233427, IMG submission 179885) | Seawater microbial communities from Saanich Inlet, British Columbia, Canada - SI_118_April2016_100_MG | ecosystem: Environmental > Aquatic > Marine > Inlet | place: Canada: British...
GTGTCCTGAGGTCGTCCAGGCGTTCGTTCATCGGGTCATCGGCCATGATGGGCACAGGGTAGCGAACTGGAATCCACCGGCAGGATCCACCGGCCACCGGTTACGTTTCACCTATGCACAACACACCTGTCGGAGGAGGGCGCCATCTGGGCGTCTTCTGTGGATCCAGGGACGGCAACGACAACGGAGTCCATGCCCTGGCCCGGGAACTGGCTTCGGCCATGGTGGCCGCCGACGTGGGTCTGGTCTACGGAGGATCAGCTTTCGGCGTCATGGGCACACTGGCCGACGCGGTACTTGAGGCCGGAGGCACGGCAATGGGGGTCATACCCGTCGGGCTGTTCAGCAGCGAGGTCCCACACGCAAACCTCACTGAGCTGGTGGAGGTCCCCGACATTCAGGCCCGAAAGCGGGCGATGTACGAACGCTCCGACGCCTTCTGTGCGCTGCCTGGCGGTTTTGGGACCCTCGAGGAGGTGTTCGAAGCCGCCACCTGGACGCAGTTGGGTCTGCACGGCAGCCACAAGCCGGTGGTCCTGCTGGACCGGAACGGGTTCTGGTCCGGTATCGACGAGTTCCTGGACAGGCTGGTTTCCGATGGATTTGTGAAGCCGGAAAGCCGCGGGATCGTGTCGCGGACGACCTCCGTGGTCGAGGTGCTGGCGGTTCTGGACCGCTGACCTCACCTCCGGTGGCGGGTCAGTTCCGGTCGGCGGCGAGGCGACGTGCCATTTCGGCCAGCCGCGGGGCGTCCAGGTGGGAACAGATGTCCTCGAAGTGGTCTGCCGGACCTATCCAGCACAGGTCCTCCACGTCGTCCATGACCGGTGCGGCCAGGTCCAGCGTGGCCAGTAGTCGGTAGAGCTCAGCGTCCTCCCGCCTGGCTACGAGGGTGGCGGCCAGCTTCGTCGCCCCACGGACGGCCACATCCCATTCGGCAGGGTCCGCGGGGATGGCCTCGAGGTGCCCGTACCGGGCCAGGATCGCGGCCGAGGACTTGGCACCCCAGCCGGTGAGGCCGGGTATCCCGTCGGCTGTGTCGCCCACCAGGGCCAGCCAGTCCGGGATCGACTCCGGCCGCACGCCGAACTTCTCCACCACCGCGGCTGCGTCGTAGGTGATCTCCCGCCTCCGATCCACCTGGACGATGCCGGCGTCGTCGTCCACGACCTGGGCCAGGTCCTTGTCGGGAGTACACACCAGCACCCTGGCGACTCGCTCGTCAGCGGCGGCCAGGACGGCCGCAGCTCCCATGGCATCGTCGGCCTCATGCCTGACCATTGCCAGCACCGTGAAACCGGCAGCCTCCAGGGCGGCCTCCAGTAGCGGGAACTGGGCGAACAGTTCCGGAGGCGTGCCCTCACCGGTCTTGTAGCCGTCGAACAGGTCATTTCGGAACGACTCGATGACCTTGTCAGTGGCCACCCCGACATGTGTGGCGCCATCCTTCAGGAGCCTCAGCATCGAGCTCAGCACCCCGCGGGTCGCAGCCACCTCGACTCCCTCCGCAGTGACGTGCGACGGCACCGCGAAGTGGTGGCGGAAGAGCTCGTAGGTGCCGTCCACCAGGTGGACGTCGATGCCGGCCATGTCTTCTCCGGGTGCCCCGACTATTCCTGGACCAGTTCGATGAGAGTTCCGAACGATCCCTTCGGATGCACGAAGGCCACCGTGGTTCCGCGTGATCCGGGACGTGGAGCTTCGTCTATTGCCCGTCCACCCGCTGCCACGAGGGCCGCCAGGGCCTGGCCGCAGTCGTCCACCCGGTAGCCGACATGGTGGATGCCCTCACCCCTCTTCTCCAGGAACTTCGTGATTGCCGAATCGGGTCGGGTTCCGGTCGTGAGCTGTATGTAGGACTCGCCGACACGCACTAGGGCCTCGTCGACGCCGTCGCGTTCCACTAACTCCCGGTGGTGCACCTCGGCACCGAAGGCTTCGCGGTAGTAGGTGATGGCCGCTTCGAGGTCGTGGACAGCTATGGCGACGTGGTCGATCTGGGTCAGCAGCATGGGAAACCTCCGGGTCTACGGGTGCCGGTGACCACTGTCATGGCCCTCCAGGGCGGACTGACTGTGGAACAAATTGTGGATAAGTGTGGACAAGGTCTGAAAACGCCATTTCGGCGCCAGTCGCCCGCTATATGGCGCAGCAACGAAGAACTGGCCCCGACTTGTAACAATCTCGTCACTGTTGTAATGTGATTGCAACAGTTGGGAATCACCCCTCCACCCAACTCGGGAACGCCCTCTGGTCCGGCAAGAGCCACCGGGGGGCGTTTCCATGTCCAGGTGCAGTATTCCACAGGCAGATCACCCACCAGCCAGACGGCGGCGGCCCTCAAGGGCCCGACCCAGCGTGAGTTCGTCGGCGTACTCGAGATCTCCGCCGACCGGTAGGCCGCTGGCGATCCTCGTGACCTCCACCCCGAGTGGGGCGAGCAGGCGGGCCAGGTACATGGCGGTGGCCTCACCTTCGATGTTGGGATTGGTTGCGAGGATCACCTCGACCACCCCCTCCGGTTCCAGCCGGGCCAGCATCTCGCTCACCCGCAACTGATCGGGGCCGATGCCTTCGATCGGGCTGATCGCCCCACCCAGCACGTGGTACCGGCCACGGAACCCACCGGTGCGCTCCACGGCCACTATGTCGCGGGGATCCTCCACCACGCACAGCAGCGAGGCATCCCGACGGTCGTCGGTGCACACCGCGCAGAGTTCCCCCTCGGCCAGGTTGAAGCACCGATCACAGAAACGGACCTTGGCCTTCATCTCGTTGATTGCCGCGGTCAGCCGGGAGGTGTCCTCCACCGGGACCTTCATGAGGTGGAACGCCAGCCGCTGGGCGGACTTGGGCCCTATGCCCGGGAGCCGCCCCAACTCGTCGATCACCTGCTGCACCGCGTCGGCGTACACGTTCGTCGCTCAGTCCGCCGGTCAGTCCGGGTCGACCAGCGAGGCGCCGGGAAAGGCCTGGGTGAGCTTGTCGACGGCCGAGCCCTCGGAGATATCAGCATCCACGAGCCCCTCCATGTCGATGGATTCCTCGGCCGTCGAGAATGCCGTCGCGTCGGATACGGCCGGCGTGGGGACGTCCCCGCCCACCACCAGCTTCACGGGGATCGTCCGGCCGAACTTGTCCGCGAGGACCTTCTCCAACTCGGGTCGCATGTCCTCGCAGCGCCGCATGTGGGGTTCGTTGGGAAGTGCCATGACCGCGGTGCCGTCCTCCACGGATACGAAGCGCGCTGCGGAGAACCTGGCCCGGGCCTTCCTTCCAAGCAGTTCCAGGAGGTCTTCCGCCCAGGCTGCGACGAGCTCCTCGCAGGTCACGACTCCGGCAGTACCCGCTGACACCTCCGGGGACGGTCGGCTCACCGGCTCCGGCTCCGGCTCCGGCTCCGGCTCCACGCTGGCCTCGACAACCGCTTCGCCGGGTGGTTCCGATCTCTCCACTGGCGGCAGGGTGGCGGCTGCCGGCACAGTTACCTTTGCGGCCAATCTGGCTCGACCTTCGGCTGCCGGCCCTGCACGACGGAACGGGGGTGGAGGCGGAGGCGGAGACGAGGCGCTCCCCGGAACACCAACGCCAGTCCCACCAGCCAGGGCTGCCTCCAACTTCTCCACCCGACGGACAAGAGCCTCGAGGACGGGCTGGTCCCCGGCCCCGACCACCTCCGGGGCGGTCAGACGCACGAGGGCGACCTCCAGGTCCACCCTCGGATCCGGCGACCGTCGCATGTCGATGAGAGCGGTTCCCAGTACCTCCAACGCCCGCGTGGTGACCGCCGGTGTGACCACCTCGGCGAATAGTTCTGCCCGCTCCCGGTCAGCCGCAGCCAACTGGGTCGGCGGCACGCCCATGGAGATGAGGAAGGCATCCCGGAGGGAACCCAGCAGCGCCTCTCCGGTGACCCTCGGTTCCCGGCCTCGCGTGATGCCGGCAGCCAGGGCGGCCAGGGCACGGGCGGTGTCGCGTTCAGCCAGGGCCAGCAGCAACTCGTCCGTGGATGTCACGTCCTCGGTGATCCCACCGGCCACCACCCTGTCAAGCGCCGAGAGGGCGTCCCTCGCCGAGCCCCTACCGGCCCGGATGACATGCGAGATGCCGTCCTCGTCCACGTCGAGCTCCGCGGCGGCAATCACATCGCGGACGAGGGACTCGAGTTCAGTGGCTGGCAGCAGGTTCAGCTCGAGGTGCTGCGACCGGCTCCGGATGGTCTCGACCACCTTGTGTGGCTCGGTTGTGGCCAGGACGAAGACCACATGGTCCGGGGGTTCCTCCAACGTCTTGAGAAGGGCGTTCTCGGCACCTGCGGTCAGCATGTGGACCTCGTCCAGGAGGTACACCTTGGTCCGGCCGGGGGTACCGAGAGCGACCCTCGCCAGCAGCTCGCGCATGTCGTCGACCTTGTTGTTGGACGCCGCATCCAATTCGTGCAGGTCAAACGACGTGCCGGCTTCCATGGACACGCACGACTCGCATTCACAGCAGGGTTCGCCGTCCAAGACAACTGTGCAGTTCAGGGCCTTGGCCAGCACCCGTGCGGCCGTCGTCTTTCCGGTTCCGCGGGGACCGCTGAGCAGGTAGGCGTGGAGGACGCGGTCCTCCAGTACGGCGTTTCTAAGGGCGGCAACCACGTGCTCCTGTCCCCGGATCTCCGAGAATCGCCGGGGTCTGAAGCGCCGGTAGAGCGACGTGTATTCCACGAACCGACCCTACAGCGGCACCACCGATGGAGCCTCGGGCCCGGGACCGCTGAGCGGCGGAGGGAGTGGGATTCGAACCCACGGTGACGGTGAAGCCACACACGCGTTCCAGGCGTGCCGAATCGTCCGCTCTCGCATCCCTCCGGGGCCCGGCGCTCAGCCGGGTTCCGGGCGACAAGGATAACGAGCCGCAGGATGGGAAACGGACGGTGCGGGTATCGTTCGGGTGCACCCGTTCTCGAGTGTGGCGGTCGGGTCCTGTGCGACCGGGCCCCGTGAATCGGGTCAGGGCCGGAAGGCAGCAGCTCTCAGCGGAACACCCGGAGTGCCGCAGACCGCCTGGCCGCCACTCTCGAGGACGGGTGCGGACGCGCCCGGACCTAACGTCAGGCGCATGCAGAATCCGGACCCGCCCATCGGGCCAACAGACGAAGACCGACAGGCCGACCAGAACCTGATGGGCGTGGCGCTGGCCGAGGCCGCCCTGGCCGCCACTGCCGGCGAGGTACCGGTCGGTGCCGTGGTGGCCATCGATGGTCGGATCGTGGCCCGACGGCACAACGAACGCGAAGCCACCGGTGACCCGACCGCGCATGCTGAGATCCTGGCCCTGCGTGACGCAGCCACCGAGATCGGGACGTGGCGCCTCGACGACGCCGTCCTGGTCGTGACCCTGGAGCCCTGCCCGATGTGTGCCGGAGCGGCCTGGGCGTCCCGGATCGGTCGCCTCGTCTGGGGGGCATCCAACCCGGACGCCGGAGCCGCCGGCTCCCTCTACAACCTGGGATCCGATCCGCGCCTGAACCACGAGTACCCGGCGACCGGCGGCATCCGATCCGCGGAGTGCGCTGAGCTGCTCACCTCGTTCTTCGCCCGACACCGCTGACTGGTAGCCGACCGGTCCGGTTGGCCGCCCGTCGGCACTTCAGTAGCCTCGTCGGCGGAAGGTTGCCAGAGCGGACGAATGGGGCGGCCTCGAAAGCCGTTGTGGCCTCCGGGTCACCGTGGGTTCAAATCCCACACCTTCCGCCACCAGTGACCGGGTCCCTGACCCGGTCGCTGCCGCGTTCAGCCCACGTGCACGGGCTCGGAGACGGCCCGCCAGAAGCCGGCCCCGTGGTCCCACTCAGCCAGACTGAGGGTGTCACGGGCGTCGAACTTTGTAGGGCCCAGGGAGTTGTAGGGCTGCCCTGAGATCGAGAACGAGCCGAGGTCGGCAGCCGCCATTGCGAAGGATTCGTTGGTCAGGTCGGGGCCCGCAGCAGAGGCGATCTGGTGGAACAACTCGAACAGCCGGCAGGAAGCCTGGGTGGCGGCCCAGTAGTTGGCCTCACCCTCCTCCAGGAGCTCTACGGATCGCACCTTCAGGCCGAGGCCCACCTCGATGATGGCCAGGCAGTCGGCCATGGCCGAATCCGTCGACGAGGTGAACGACCTGTTGGTCAGGAGGGTGCCCGCACCCTCGATGCCCATTGGAGGGTCGGTCTTCCAACGGTTGGTGGAGTCGCCGTTCAAGATGAGGACCGTGAACTCGTCGCCCAGGCCGAACATGACCTCCTCGGCATAGGCGGCCTCCCCGATGAAGAACACGGTGGATCCGGCCCCGCCACCAGAAGGTAGACGGGATCCGATCGGTCGGTCACCAGCCGGATAGGACCGATCGGCTCGCCTCCACTATGCGGTGGGCCATCGGGCCCATTCCCAGCCTGACCAACCCGGTGTTGAAGACCTCCGGCGTGACCACCGGATCGGCGGAGATGCCCCGCAACAGGCCGAACAGGTGCTCGTGGTCAACCACCCCGTCGCCGGGCAGGGGGCGTGCGGCCAGGCATTCGGCCATCGGATCCTCCCACGGCTCGACTCCGGCGTCACAGAGTTGGAACACCCGGATGGCATCACCGGGCATGGATGCCAGGGTGTCGGCGTGGCGGCCGTAGGGCCCACCGGGCTGTCGGTGCCAGTGCCAGGAGTCGAGCAGCACCCCGACGTTCGAACGTCCCGTCCGCCGCAGGAGGTCCCAGCAGGTCGTGATGTCCGGGATCCCGGACCAGGGCAGGAACTCCACGCAGATGGCCACGTCCACATCGGCGGCCCGATCGGCCACCGCTGCCAGGTTGGCCACCGTCGCCTCCATGGACTCCAGCTCAGGTTCCAGGACCACGGCAGCGAGGTTCGGTGACCCATGTGCCGAGGCCATCTCGATCGACTCCCGTGAGGCCTCTAGCGCGGCGGCGGGGTTCGCTGCGTTGGCCCAGCCGTAGATGGCCTCGACGCAGACGACCCGGAGGCCCGCCGTGCGGAGTCGGGACCTGATCCGTTCGGAAGACCACCCCTGCGCCTTCAAGAGGACCTCGTGGAGGGTCCAGTAGGAGATGCCGGCGACCCCGGCCTGGACACACGCCTCCACGTATTCCTCGAAGCCCGCTGCGTCCAGGGAGAACGTGTCGGGTAGCAGGGTGCTGGGGCAGAGGTACAGGTCGTCACGCCGTCGGCGTTCGTCGATCATCTCGGGGCCTCCGGTGTCGGGCTGGACTCCAATCGGGCCACGAGGGCAGCGACCAGGTGGTCGACCGTCGATTCCGGATCGGGCGCCAGGGTCAGGCGGCCGTCTCGCCACAGGGTGGCGAACCCCCAGACGAGGGAGAGCTGGAGGCGTGTCCAGTGGATCCTCTCATCGGCGTCCAGGCCCAGCATCTCGAGGACCGTCTGGACCGGGCGGCCGACCCGTTCCACGGCTACCAGCAGGTCGGGGTCGTCCCCCGGTGGGTGGATGGCGGCGCTGAATCGCCCCGGCCACGTCATGGCGAACCCCAGGTGCGCCCGGACCACGGCGTCGATGGCGTCGGCGCCGGACCGACCCACGGCGGCTCCGGTCACCGCGTCGGCCAGGTCGGCCAACGACCGCAGGGCGAGCAGTCGCCGAAGTCCGTCCACACCGTCGACGTGGGCGTAGAGCGACTGCGAACGGATACCCAGTCGCCCAGCCACCATCCCCGGTCCGACGGCATCGATGTCCCCCACCTCGTCGAGGATCTCCAGGGCGGCCCTGGCGACCTGGTCACCTGTAACCCCACGTCGCGCGGCCATCGCCCCTCCGTCCCTCGTTTGCCAAGTCAGTCAACTTCAGGCAGACTCTAGTCTGATGGCTGTAGACACTACGGGCCCAACGGAAACCCTGCTAGAGGTGGCCGACGGCGCCGACCTGATCGAGGTACTGGCCCTCCGCGGCTGGGGCGATGGCCTGCCGCTGGTCGCACCGACCCCCACGCGGGTCGAGGCCATGCTCGCGGGTTGTACCGGAACCGACCCCGACGAGGTCATAGCCGTGCTCCCTCCCCGATCCGGCGAGGCCACGAGGTTGTCCATCGCCGTGAATGCCGTGATGGCCGGCTGCCTTCCCGCCCACCTCCCGGTCCTGGTATCGGCCGTACGGGCCCTCGCCCTACCCGACCTGAACCTTCGGGGGGTCAACGCCACCACGCACTGCGTCGCCCCCCTCCTCGTCGTCCACGGCGACGTGGCCCGGAGCGCCGGCTACCACGGCGGCCTCGGGGCGTTCGGTCCGGGTAGTCGGGCCAACGCCACCACCGGTCGAGCCCTCCGCCTCATCCTCCTTCACATTGCCGGCGCCACGCCGGGCGACGGTGACGCCTCCACCCAGGGTGGCCCAGCCAAGTACGGCTTCTGCGTCGCCGAGAACCTGGAGGCCTCACCCTGGACCGGCTACGCGGCCTCGGTCGGGGTGGACGCCCCATCGGCGGTGACCATCCACTGCGGCGAAGCACCACACAACGTGCACGACATGGAATCCTCCTGCCCCACCGGAATCCTCGACAAGGTGGCCTCGGCAATGGCCACCACCGCTCAGAACAACGCCTGCATCAGCCAGGGCGAGTACCTGGTGGCGCTCTGCCCGGAACACGCCGCCACCTGCGCCGACGCCGGATGGTCCCGGGACGACGTGGCGTCCTACCTCTTCCAACGCGCCCGGCTGCCTGTCGGCGAGCTGAAGCGGGCCTTCGGACAGCGGGCCTGGGCTCCCTGGATGCAGTACCTGAAGGATGGGGACGCCGCCCCGATGACCGGACACCCCGACAACATCCGGGTCATGGTGGTGGGCGGCGCCGGCAGGCACAGTTCCGTCATCCCCAGCTGGGGAATGACCCGGAGCGTCACCATCCCCATCGAGCCCTAGGAGCACCCGTGCACATCCACCCACCCACCGGCGCCACCAGCACCCCACCGGCCAGCCTGGCTCCCACCCCCGCTGTGCTGGCCGGCCGACGGATCGGCATCCTCGACAACCGCAAGCCCAACGCCGGCCTCCTCCTGGCACGCCTGGCCGAGCGGCTTGCCACTCGCACGGGCGCCGAGGTGACCCTCGTCGAAACCAAGAACGCCGCCGTCCCATGCGAGGACCAGGTGCTCGGTCGCCTCGTCGAGGAGGTAGAGCTGGTCCTCACCGGCACTGCTGATTGAGGGAGCTGCACGTCGTGGAGTGTCCACGACACCGTGAAGTTGGAAGAGGCCGGCATCCCCACCGTGCTGGTGGCCACCGGAGAACTCCGCCTCCTCGCCGACCAGACCGCCGCCGACCTGGGCCTGGCGAACCTCCGGATCGTCTCGGTGGCACACCCGATCGGTGGAGTCGCCGAAGAGGCGATCCTGACCCGGGCGGATGCTGTGGTCGACGAGGTGCTGGGCCTCCTGACCGATATGGCCGGGTGACCGGGACATGAGCATCCAGATCGACCACGCTGGCCGCACCGCCCTGGTAACCGGCGCCGGCGCCGGCATCGGCCGGGAGATCGCCCTCTGGCTGGCCCGGGCCGGCGCGAAGGTGGCCGTCAACGACCTCAGGGCCGACCGGGCAGAGGCAGTGGTGGCCGAGATCGGAGATGAGGGAGGCACCGCGATGGCCGTGGGTGCCGACTGCCGCGATGAGGACGCAGTGGACGCCATGGTCGCCACCGTGGCCGACCGTCTGGGGGGCCTTGACATCGCCGTCAACAACGTCGGGATGCTGCCGCCCGGGCGACGGCCCCGACCCTTCGTCCGGTACCGGTACGACGACTGGCACGACATCATCGACCAGAACCTCGTGGTGGCCGCCCTCTGTGGCCGGGCCGAGGCCGAGTTGATGGTCGAGAGGGGAGGCGGCTCGATCCTGTTCGTGACCTCGGGGGAGACGACCCGACCGTCGCCGTACAACGCGGCCTATGCGGCGGCCAAGGCAGCGGTGAACCACCTGGTCACCTCCATGGCCGTGGAGCTGGGACCGGCGGGCATACGGGTCAACGCCATGGCCCCGGGAACGACGATGACCGAGACGGTGGCGGCTGCGTTCACCGACGAACGCATGGCGGCGATCGTCCAGGCCACGCCCCTGCGGCGAATGGTCGAGCATGATGAGTTGGCCCGCCTGGCGGTATTCCTGACCAGCGACCTGGCCCGCTGCATCACCGGGCAGCTCGTGCTGGCCGACGCAGGGGCGTTCCTGTCCAGGAGCAGACCGGCCAACGACGAGGGCCTGACCTCCCCCATCGGGTAGGGCCCCGCCAACCCATCGGACAGACCGGGCCCGGTGGAGGACCCGGGACCGAACCCCGACAGTCGTCGAGGGAGCGCCTACAGGCCGATCTGGTGGTGGGGTGGCACCTCGAAGCGACCAATGGCATCGGCCCGGTTGTGCAGCAACCCGACGGTGGAATCCAGGTCCCGGCCGATGATGAACTGCCGCCTGGCGGTGCACTCGACCACGAAGCGACCCAACTCGTCCAGGTCGGCGACCGTCACGTTGCGCCCGGCCTGCTCGAGGCGGTCCTTCATCTCGGCGAAGGACATGCTCTTGCGGCCGGTACCGCCGCGTACCCGCTCAAGGTCGGTCGGCCGGTTGCGCTGCGATGTGAACAACCCGGTGTCCATCAATCCCCCCGACGGGTAGAACACCGACGCTCCCATGGCCTCGGACTCGGCCCGGAGTTGGTGGTCCAGCGTCTCGGTCATGCAACTAACCGCCGCCTTACTGGAGGCGTACAGGCCGGCGGACGGCACCGGTGCGAAGCCGCCGTCACCCGAGGACGTGTTGACGACGTGTCCCGGCTCACCGGATTCCAGCATCCTGGGGACGAAGGCCATAATCCCGTTGGCCACGCCGAACACGTTGACCCCGTAGCACCACCGCCAGTCGTTGGGCTCATGGGTCCAGATCCGGCCACCTCCACCCGAGCCCACCCCGGCGTTGTTGTAGAGCAGGTTGCACCGCCCATGAACCGTGAAAACCTGATCGGCCAGCGAGTCCATCGACTGATCGTCGGAGACGTCCGCCATGATTCCGGAGACCCGGCCCGGGAAGGAGGCAGACAACGCTGCCACCGTCGTATCCAGGACGTTCAGTTCGATATCTGCCACCACGACTGTGGCATCGGCCTCCAGCAGGGCTCGGACGATTCCCCGTCCGATGCCGTTGGCCCCACCGGTAACCACCGCCACGGACCCGGCCACCTCCAGGGGAGTCGTAGTCATACCGCCACCTCCTGGGTCTGGTTCTGCGGTGCCATGCCGGGGCAGCCCTTTCCCTTCTCCGGGATCTCGGAGTACGCGATGCCGCCGGCCACGTGTGCCTTCGTCGCGCAGAACTGCTCGGCCAGGGGCCGCAACTTCTCGATGTCGAACTTGTAGAGCCTGGCTGCATTGGTCGTCAGCAGCGTGGTGGCCTCGTCCTCGGTCATCCCCCCGAAGGTGAGCCTCAGGTGCTCATCGGTGTGCGGGTGCGACCCCTCCACATGCGGGTAGTCCGAACCCCACATGACGTTCTGGATGCCGATCTGCCTCACCACATCTATCTCGGTGGGTCGCAGGAAGCTGGCTCCGACGTGACACTGCCGCTGCCAGTACTCCGACGGTCGCAGCGACATCTGGGCCACGGCGATCCCTCCGAAGATCGCCTCCGAGCCGTACTTCGAGTACTTCATGCGCTCGTAGAACGAATCCAGCTTCTCAAGGGTGTCGGGCACCCAGGCGGTGCCGGTCTCGGTGTTCACCCACTGGAGGTCGGGGTGGCGCTCGAACACCCCGGAGAACATGAGGTGCCACAGGCCCCTCTGGCTCCACCATGAGACCTCCAGCATGAACATCGCCAGCGATGCCGGGAAGTGGCTTCCGAAGTTGGGTGTGGCCCCGCCCGAATGGTGGTTCAGAGGCATGTCGCAGGCTTCGGCAGCGGCCCATATCGGTCGGTAGGCGTCCGAGTAGAGGGGCTCGAACGGCGAGTCGGGGGGAGCGCCGGGCACCAGGATCCCACCGCGCAGCCCGTTCTCGGCAGCCCACTCGATCTCGGCCACCGATGCCTCGACGTTGCCCAGGAAGATCTGTGCGATGCCCGCCCTGCGCTCCGGCGCCTCGGATACGAAGTCCAGAAGCCAGCGGTTGTGGGCCTGGAGACCGGCCCACCTACGGACCATGTCGTCGCTGTAGGGAGGGGCCTCGAACTGGCTGGCGGCCGCCGGAGCGAACGGAGGCTGGGTGTTGGGGAACAGCACAGCGGCCACCACACCGTCGGCCTCCTGTTCTCTGAGGCGACGCTCGCTGGACCAGTTGCGGTCGCCGTCCACCTCGGGGTCGCCGTCCACGCCGACGTTCAGCGGCGAGCGGTCGGAGTCCTTGAACACCTCGGCGGTCCGCCGCTCGGCGGCCTGCACCGACTCCGCCCACTCGTCGAAGTCCGCGTGGTACTTCTTCTCCAGGTACGGCTTGTAGTCGTGTAGTGCCGCACCACAGTGGGTGTCGGCCGAGATGACGACGTGTCGCTCGCTCATTGAATTGTCACTCCCAGGTGGTCGGGTCCAGAGGTCGATGCCGTGCTCAGGCGTACTGCATCTCGCAGCCGTACTCGCGTATCCACCAGCGGGCCTTCTCGACGGCGTCGGCGGGCGTCCGCAGGTCCGGGGACTGGCCCAGCGTCTCGGGTGTGGGGCCGATCCTGTCTGCCACGACACGCAGCCCTGCCTCGTCCAGGCCATAGCAGTCAATGGCGTTGAGGCCCAGCAGCCGGCGTGTGTCCTCGATGGAGACGTCCTGGAAGTCCTTCTCCAGGCGTTCCACGGTGTGCGGCCAGGAACCCTCGGGGTGTGGGTAGTCGGTTCCCCACATGAGGGCGTCTATGCCGTTGACGTGGCGCCGGCGGACCTCCTCGGTGGACATGGTGGAAGCACCGATGAAGACGTTGCTCCCGAAGTACTCGGACGGCAGGCGTGAGATGAGGCCCTTCATGCGGTTGCCCATCTTCTTGATCTTCCAACTGGCTCCGAAGTTGACGTCGGTCTTCCAGAGCAGGTCGCCGATCCAGTACGAGCCGCACTCGACAACCGCGTAGCGGAGGTCCGGGAACCGATCGAACTTGCCGGAGAAGAGGAGCTGCCAGAGGATTCGGTGTGTCCAGAACGGCACCTCGCTGATGTACATGGCCACGTTCTCGCCGTAGGAGTCGAAGTCAGCCTCGCCGGAATGGGTGTGGACCACCAGACCCGTCTCGGCACATGCCGCCCAGACCCTGTCGTAGTGGTCGGTGCCATAGGCGGGGAAGCCGTGCCACATGGTCGGCACCATGATCCCCTTGATGCCCGGCTTTCCGGCCAGGGACTCGATCTCGGCCACCGCCAGGTCCACGTCGTGGGTGATCGGCACAAGTGCCACGCCGGCGCGCCGCACCGGATCGGTGGCGCAGAACTCCTCCAGCCAGCGGTTGTGCGCGCGGGCGCCACCGAACGCCAGGCGGGGATCGGTGATCTGGCCTGCGGCCAGGCCGGCACCGAACGGTGGGGACTCCTGGCCTGTCACGGCATCGCCGTCGGCGAAGATGATCTCGCCTGCCACGCCATCGGCGTCCAGCACCGGATCGCGTACCTCCGGGTCGTAGGCGCCCTGCAGGCCCCACTCGTTGTCGCCCTCCCACTCGGCAATGAACTCGGCGTTGAGTTCCTCGGCGATGCGCCGGTGTGCGTGACGCTCTGCGACGTACTGGTCGAACTCATCGTGCAGCGACGACTCCAGGTACGGGCGGTACTCCTCGCACTGCAGTCCGGCGTGGGTATCTGACGAGACGACTATGTAGGGCTCGCTCCCGGTGCTGACCTCTCGCTCCACGGTATGCCTCTCCTGATGGGGCGCTGCTCTCTTGGACAGCGTCACAAACTTCGTTGTACACTGTCGCAGAGAAAGGACCCGACCGCAACCCGGGACCCGGAGGGCACATGGACGAGACCCGACACAGGACCAACCGCCACGCCGGCCTCGAGCCCGACGAGGTGCTGGACCGTGCCCTCACCCTCGTCGAGGTCGAAGGTGCCGATGCGTTGACGATGCGGCGGCTGGCCTCCGAACTGGGTGTGGCCACCACGTCGATCTACTGGCATGTCGGCAACCGGGAACAACTCGTGACGGCAATGGTCCGGCGCCACGGTCTTCGCCTGGCCGAGGCCCCGATCGTGGGCGACACGCCACGCCAGCGGGTGCTCGCAGTCGCACGGCTCATCTGGGAGGGCGCCCTGGCCGATCGGGAAGTCACCCGGCTGGCCAGTGCCCACGGGCTCTCCTCCCTCCACGCCCAGCGGCTGGAGCTTGCCATGGCGAGGGAACTCCAGGAGGCCGGCGTGGTCGGCGAAAGCGCTCGCGACGCCCTGCGGGCCATCACGGCCTGTGTCGGCGGCTTCATCATCGCCGCCCTACTCGACGACGCCCTCCCCACCGACCACCGTCGGAGTTCGGTCCTGGCCCATCTGGAGGATCCGGGCCTGGACCCGGCCACCCACTCCGCCCTGGCCACGAACAGCCACCTCCCTTCGCTGTTCGACACGACGCTGCGCACAGTCGTGGATTCCCTGGTTCCCGCCGACCTCTCAGCCAACGCCTACCTGTAGGTCTGGCCTGTAGATCAGGCCCCGGGCCTACTCAGCCGTCATAGCGGTAGGCCGTCGCCTTCGGCTTGACCGGCCGGGCGAACCAGAGGGGGCGGCGTAAGCCGTCAGGGCCGGGACCCGGCCGGGCCTTGGCCAACCACTCCTCAAAGATCCGGTGCGATGCCCCCGTGTCGACCACCACATCGCCATAGGCGTCACCGGGTTCGGCCGGCGACACCGTCACCCGCTGCAACCAGCAGTGCATGCCACTGACCGGGTCGGGCTGCACTGGGAAGGTGAGGTTCTGGTGCACCCCGGTATCGGTCCACCAGATAAGCCCGGTGTCCGGATCGTCGCTCTCATAGGCCTCGACACCCTGCTCCCGCTGGAGCTTCCACAGACCGTCCCCGTCCTGTTCGATCGAGGCCTTTCCGGTGCCCCACGACCGCGCCTTGTCGTCCTCGAGGCGCCAGCGCCCCATGTGGTGGCTGGCGGCCACCACACCCGGACGGATGCCCTCCGTGCGCCACGCCTGGATCACGAAATGGCCGATACGGGTGGTGATCCGGACCAGACCGTTCTCCTCGATGCCCAGCTCCTCGGCATCGCCCGGGTGCAACCAGAGCGGGTGGCGGTGGCTGATCTCGTTCAACCACTGGCTGTTGGACGACCGCGTGTGGATCAACGTCGGGACACGGAAGGTGGGCACCAGGATCCGTTCGCCTGCCGACATGTCCAGGTCCTCCCAGTGCACCTGGCTGCGGATGAACGTAGGCATGGAGTACTCGGGCCATCCCCAGTCGCGGATCGTCTCGGAGAAGAACTCCAGCTTCCGCGATGGGGTCGGAAACCCGAACTTCGGCTCACCGTTGATGTCCACGGCCGGCGAGCCGTCGCCGATGAACGGCATGTGACCCCTGATCTCCTCCAGCGACTCGTGTGAACCGGCTGTACCGGGCCGGCGCCACACGCCCTTGGCGTCCCTCACCGCCCCCTCCAGATCGACTGCCGGCACGTCGCGTTCGTAGACCTGCGTCTGGTCACCGGGCAGGGAGAACGAGCCCTTCCGACGCATGTACTCCAACGGGGTGATGCCGAGAGCCTCGGCCTCCTCGGGCAGGCCGGGGACCGAATTCTCGAACAGCATCGAGTAGTACTCGTCGAGCGTGAGTGGCTTGCCCGGGTCCTGGATGCTCTCGAACTGTGAACGTATGCCCAGGGAGCCGTCCGGGTCGATGCGCCACGAGAGGTCGATGAAGAACTCCTGCTCCTCCCAGACCTCACCAGGGTTGGCCTCGTGCGTGCGCTCGACGGTCTCGCCGTTGAGTTCCCTATGGCGTCGGGCTACCGGCTGGCGGAAGCCGATCCAGCGGCCGTTGTGGGTCTCGAAGCTGGCGACGTCATGGCGCTCCGATGCGATTCCCATCGGCAGCACGTAGTCGGCAAACCATGCCGACTCGTTCCAGGTGGGCGTGAGCGCCACATGGCACCCGATCTTGTCGGTGTCGCGCAGCACCTCCATCCACGTAAAGCCGTCCGGGTTGGTCCAGAGCGGGTTGTAGACCCGGGTGAAGTAGGTGTCCAGGTAGCCCCGTCCGGCCTTCAGGAAGTGCGGCAGCAGGATCGACATCTCATGGTGGCTGAGCGGGTACTCGCTCGGCCACTGCATCTCGTTCCACCGGCCCTGGGGCTCGGGATGGAGCGGGGTGACGGGGATGAACTTGTTCCAGCCGTTGGCGTTGGTGCCACCCACGGTGCCCACCGACCCGGTCAGGACTGTCAGCAGCTGCAGGCAGCGGGCCACCATCCAGCCGCCCTCGTTGCCCGCCGACGACGCCCTCCAGGTGTGCGAGGCGAACCCTCCCAGGCCTTCGCCGATGGTGCGGGCAACGGTACGCAGGCGGTCCTCGTCGATTCCACAGATCCGGGCTGCGGCTTCCGGCGTGTACTCGGCGTAGAGCTCCAGCAGCGCCGGTCCAACGTTGGCGAATACCGGATCGAGGTCCGGTCGCGACTCGGTCAGGAAGGTCTCCCAGTTCACCCAGCGTTCGAAGAACGTTGCGTCCCAGGTGCCGTCGCGGATCAGCAGGCGGGCAATGGCCAGCAGCAGGAATGCCTCAGTGCCCGGCCAGGCCGAGAACCAGTGGTCAGCTTTGGATGCGGTGTTGGACAGCCGGGGATCGATGCAGATGACGGTCGCACCGTTCTGCTGTCCCTCGATGATCCGCTGTGCGTGCGGGTTGAAGTAGTGGCCAGCCTCCAGATGCGATGAGATGAGGAAGATGACCTTGGCGTTGGCGAAGTCGGCCGACGGACGGTCGAAGCCCATCCATGAGGCGTAGCCCATCCTGGCGCCGCTGGAGCAGATGTTGGTGTGGCTGTTGTGGCCGTCGATGCCCCAGGAGTGGAGCACCCTCTCCATGTAGGTGTCGTCGCCCATCCGACCTACGTGGTACATCACCTCGTGGTGGCGTTCCTCCCGAAAGGCATTGCCGATGCGGGTACCGATCTCGTCCAGTGCCTGGTCCCAGGTGATGCGCTCCCAGAGGCCCTCGCCCCGTTCGCCCACCCGCTTCATCGGGTGCAGGATCCGCTCCGGGTCCTCTACCTGGTTGATGGTCGCCGGCCCCTTGGCGCAGTTGCGGCCCCGGCTGGCCGGGTGCACCGGGTTTCCCTCGAACTTGGTGATCAGCCCGGTCTCCTTGTCGACCCAGGCCAGCAGGCCGCAGTTGGCCTCGCAGTTGAAACACGTGGTTGGCACCAGGCGGTGGGTCCTCCGGACACGTTTCGGCCATGCCGCCGGGTCCAGCGATTCGACGTGGTCCCAGGTCTCCTCGGGCGGGTACGCGGACAGGTCCTCGGCACCCGTTCCGGGCAGTGCTGCGTCCAATGCCATCGTTGGTCTCCGGTTCTGCCGTTACGAGAGGGGGACCGACTGGCCCGCCCTCACGTAGGCATCCTCGTATGCGAACAGTCCGAACAGGACGAACGGTGCGGCCACGGCGGGCAGCAGCGGATCATCGGCACCGGTGGCGATCGACGCGGCAATTAGTACCAGCGGCATCGCCATGCCGTTCAGGCGCCACTGTCGGAACGACCTCTGCTGGCCTCCCCGGGTCATCTCAGCCAGCGCCATGGTCACGTGCCGCGAGTGCCCACCCCTCAACTCCAGGCCGACCAGGAGGCCATTGGCGATCAGGCCCAGCAGGAAGGTCCACTGGATGGCGGCGGTCCCCGGAACCTCCATGACCAGGTCCAGCAACGAGTAGGCCGCTCCACCGGCGACGACGGCCTGGGCCAGGAGGATCGGCAGGAGGAGGGGCTCCTGCCAGAGGTCGCGACCCTCGCACTGGCCGAACAGGAAGGCGGTGTAACCGGCGGTGGCCAGCGCCAGCAGGACCGTGGGCAGTACCAGCAGGGGGAGGAGGCCGTCAGCGTCTACCAGCCCGACCATCCACCAGGTAGCCAGGCATGCAGCGAACGCGCCCAGCACGTAGGCGCCTTTCACCAGCCACGACTTTCGGTTACCCCGGGTCAACAGGTAGATGAAGCGCTTCGGCTGCTTCAGGTCGGCGATCAGAAGAAAGCCTGTGAGGGCGAGGAACACGCCGGCCAGCGTCGGGGGAACGATGCCCACGGCTGTGCGCGAGCCGCCATGACCGAGCAGGACCAGCAGCGAGGCGACCAGCATCACGCCGGCGGCCACAGCCTTGGTGACCAGGTAGCCCGAGACCATCGCACCCCAGGCCATCGGATGCTGGGTCGTGTAGACGGTCCGCGCCATGGCTGCACCGTCGTCACGCTCTGGAGAGGCACCCAGCGCCACCGGCGTGGGGGTGGGGTGGCCGGGTGTGGTGTCGGTCCAGATCATGCCGTCGGAGGCGATGGCCGAGGCCAGGGGATCCAGCGAGGATGGGCTGGCGTCCTTGTAGACGACCTTCGGCCTGGTCCCCTGCTCCGGGGAACGGACCGTGCCGCCCGAGGCCAGGAGTATTGAGATCTCGGACGCCGGATCGTCCAGGTCCCCGACCCGTATGGCCTGAGTGGGGCAGACCACCACACAGGAGGGTTCCAGGCCGTCCTCGATCCTGTGGTTGCAGAAGTTGCACTTGTGCGCCGTGCCGGTCTGCGGGTTGAGGTAGATGGCGTCATACGGGCAGGCGTTCATGCAGGCCTTGCACCCGATGCAGTTGTCGTCGTCGAAGTCGACCACGCCGTTGTCGGCCCTGAACAGTGCCGAGGTCGGACAGATGTCCATACACGGCGCGTCGTCGCAGTGGTTGCAGCGCATCACCGAGAAGTGGCGCTCGCTGTCCGGATGCGTACCGGTCTCGACGTACTTCAGCCAGGTGCGGTTCACCCCCAGCGGCACGTCGTGCTCGCTCTTGCAGGCCACGGTGCAGGCGTGGCAGCCGATGCAACTTCCGGAATCAAGGACGAATCCGAGGCGGGTCATGATGGGAGCGTCTCCGGGCCGATCGATCCGCCGATCAGGCGGAGACCGTGGCCATCTGTCGGATGCCGGCACACAACAGGACGACCATCCGGTCGAAGCTGTCGTCAAGGTCGAGGGCGAATGGATGGCCGTCTCCAGCCTCCAGGTGGGCGAAGCCGTGGAAGGCACTCCGCAGGGTCCTGGCGGCGTGGATCCGTTCGTCATCGGCCAACCCGTAGCCAGCCAGGGCCTGGCCCAGCATCTGGACGACCCGCTCGACGGCAGCGGCCAACTCGGCGTCCGATGAACAGGGGTAACGGTCGGTAGCCGCGTACAGGCCGGGATGTTCAGCAACCACTGCCCGCCACGCACCGCCCATGGCCCGCACCGCGTCGTCACCCGCCAGCCCCACAGCGGCTTCGCCCAGACGGCTGGCGAGGATCTCACGACCCCGTAGGCCCAGGGCGCGGATGAGGGCGTCGTAGTTGTCGACGTGGCGGTACAGGGCAGGCTGTCGGACGCCCAGTCGTTCGGCCACCCGTGTCAGGGTGACTGCGTCCAACCCATCCGCATCGGCCAGCGCTGCGGCACAGTCCACCACCTGAGCGGTGTCCAGGGTTCGCCGACTCATGCCCGGACCCTACTGTTATAGTCCATCACCCGCTAGTTATGGTCGCTGCTGTTTTCGTGAACCACCAGTCCCGCCTCGCCTACGGCGGTCACCAGACCACCAGGACTGCTCCGGCAGCCACCAGCACCGCACCCCAGAGGGCCCGCGGGCCCAGGGCCTCGCGGGCAATCAGCACACCGAGGACCACCGATACCTGCCGGAGACCAGCTACCTGACCTGCCTGGGCCTGCTGGAAGGCCAGCAGTATGAGGGCATAGGCACCACCCTGGCCGGCACCGACCACTGCCGAGACTCCCAGTACGGGCCGAAGTCGAGCCCATCCGGGCCGGCGTACCAACAGGACCGTCGTCGAGCTCAGCACCATGACCACAGCGAGGTATCCGAGTGCTCCGGTGAGGTCCACAGCGCTGGCGTCGATGAGCGAATAGCTGACGGTGCAGAGGCCGGTACCCACCGCCAGGACAACAGCCCCGCGTTCTCGGAGTCGGCTTCCCAGCCCGGCCAGGACCACGAGGCCGACTAGTAGAACCACCAGGCCGACTGCGGTGGCGACCGAGGGCCGCTCGTCCAGCAGCAGCCAACCACCCAGACCCACGAGCAGGGGGGCGGTCCCCCGGGCGATCGGGTACACCACGCCCAGACTGCCCTCCCGGTAGCCGGTGCCAAGCAGGGTGAGATAGGCGCCCTGGGCCATCGCTGAGGCCAGCACGGCCATGACCACCTCCGTCGGTGGATCAATGACCGCCGCCGGCAGCAGGACGACGCCGACGGCCAGATAGGCGAGGGCGATGACGACCTCGGGGTCGGCGGTCCGGTGCAGGCGGGCATTCCAGCCGGCGTGCAGGACCGACGAGACCAGCACCAGGAGGACCGCAGACGTCGGCACGAGTACCTGGCCTGATCAGGCCGAAGCGCAGGCCTGCAGCCCCGCGATCACGGCCACGTCAAGTATGTCGTCGGCCGAACAGCCTCTCGACAGGTCGTGCAGCACGCCGTCGAGCCCCTGGAGCAGCGGACCGAACGCCCTGGCCCCACCCAGCCTCTCGGCCACCTTGTAGGCGATGTTCCCGCTGTCCAGGTCGGGAAAGACGAAAACGTTGGCCGCCCCGGCCACCGGTGATCCCGGGGCCTTGGCATCAGCCACCTCGGCCACCCATGCGGCATCGAACTGCAGCTCGCCATCGACAGCCAGGCCCGGAGCCCGTTCACCGACGAGGGCCGTCGCCCTGCGCACCTTGTCGACACGCTCATGTTCTGCGCTGCCCTTCGTGGAGAAGGAGAGCATTGCAATACGTGGCTCGGTGTCGACCAGGGCGGCAAAAGTGTGGGCCGTGGAGATGGCGATCGACGCCATCTGGTCGGCATCCGGATCGGGCACCACGCCGCAGTCGCCGAAGGCCACAGGTCGGCCGTCGGGCATGACCAGCATGAAGCAACTGGAGACCAGGTCGATTCCGGATGCCGTGCCCAGCACCTTCAACCCGGCCCGTACGACGTCCGCGCTCGGACGTGTCGCCCCGGCCACAGCGGCATCGGCCTCACCGGCCCGCACCAGCACCGCGGCTGCAACCACCGGATCATCGGGGTCCAGCCCCCGGGCCTCGGCGTGGGTGGCGCCGGCTGCCACTGCTGCGATCGATCGATCCAACACCGGCGGGATCACGATGGCGAGGCCCTCGGCACCCAGACGGGTCGCCGCCATGTCGGCACGAGCGTCGCCGAGGTCAGCCAGCACGATGCGGGCCGGATCCGAAGCGGCGCGGGCATGCCACCCGGCCAGGACCCCCCCTTCATGCACGCCTGTCACCCGTTCGCTGCCAGCCAGCCGTCGACCCGGTCCGCGATGCGGTCCACCCTGCCGACCAGGTCGTCGATGACCGCCCGGTCGGCGATCAGTGGCGGTGAGATGGTCAGACCCGTGTAGCCCCGGTCGTCGGGGCGGATGGTGATCCGTTCCTCACGCACGAAGCCGCCCAGGACACCCCCCTGGAGGGCCGCCTCCTGGGTTGCGCTCAGATCGCGGTCGGCAGCTGAGTCGGCGCACAGCTCAACGGCGTAAAAGTAGCCGGTCCCCCGGACCTCCCGGATGCCCGGGTGGGCGTCGGCCATGTCCCGGAGCTGCTCGGCGAAGTAGACCTCGTTGTCCAGCACGTGCCCCATGAGGCCTTCATCACGCATGGCGGTCATGTTGGCCACGGCCACCGCTGTGGCCACCGGGTGGCCACCGAACGTCGAGCCGTGCACGTATGAGCCCATCGGGGAGTCGAACAACTCGGTCACCAGTTGGCCGCGGATGACCACGCCGCCGAGCGGCTGGTAGGCCGAGGTCACCCCCTTGGCGAAGGTGATCATGTCCGGCACCACGCCGAGGCGCTCGCTTGCGAACCAGTGGCCGAAGCGCCCGAACGAGCAGATGACCTCATCGGCCACCAGCAGCACGCCGTGCTCGTCGCAGATCCGGCGGAGCTCCTGCCAGTAGCCGACCTGGGGCACGAGGGCGCCGCCACCGTTCTGAATGGGCTCGGCAATGACCATGGAGACCGTCTCGGGACCCTCGGCCACGATCATCTCCTCGATGGCACGCACGCATGACAGCTCGGCGGCCGGGGTTCCGACCGGGGAGGTGCACTGGCGGGTGTTGGGCACATGGCGGGTGCCGTCCCAGAGCATCGGCAGGTACGGCTCCCGGAACTTCGGGATGCCGGTGACCGAGAGCGCTCCCAGCGTGGTGCCGTGGTAGGACCAGTTCCGGGAGATGACCTTGTACCGGCCCTCGTCGCCACGCGCCACGTGATAGTTGCGGGCGAACTTGATGGCCGACTCGACCGCTTCGGAGCCGGAGCTAACGAAGAACGTCTCGTTCAGGTCCCCAGGGGCGAAACCGGCGATCATGGCCGCCGCCTCGATGGCCGGCGGGTGGGCGAAACCCCAGTTGGTGGCGAAGGCCAGCGTCTCCATCTGGCTGGCGGCCACGGCAGCCAGGTCGGACCGACCGTGGCCGATGTTCACACAGAACAGGCCTGCCAGGCCATCGAGGTACTCGTTGCCGTCGCTGTCGTAGAGGTAGCAGCCCTCACCTCGCACGATGATCGGCAGGGCATCGGTGTGCCAAGCCCCCTTCTTCGTGAAGTGGGGCACGAGGTGCTTCTGCGCCAGTTCCCTCGACTTACTCATGTCTTCTCCAGGTGGTTGCCCACGGATCCTCCCGCGGTGCGAGGCCGTACACTCCCGCGAACCGTCCAATAGGTGACCGGCGTCACGGAAGTTAGAGTCTGTAACCTAATCACGAAGGCGTCTAACGGCAAGGTCCGCACGGCGTGCCGGTCGGCGCCCCTGCCGACCAGATCAGGAGAACATCCTCCATGGCCAAGCAGATTCCCGAGAGCGCCCAGGTCGTCATAATCGGTGGCGGCATCGTGGGTGCCAGCATCGCCTACCACCTCGCCGACCTGGGCTGGTCCGACGTCGTCCTTCTGGAGCGCCACACACTGACCAGCGGTACAACCTGGCACGCCGCCGGCTTGGTGGGCTGCCTACGAGCCACGCACAACATGACCCGCCTGGCTGCCTACTCAGCCGAGCTCTACGAGTCACTGGAACTCGACATGGGCCATGCCACCGGGTTCCGCAAGGTCGGATCACTCAGCGTGGCCGACAACCCGGAGCGCATGGAGGAACTGGTCCGGGGCGCCAGCATGGCCAACGCCTTCGACGTGGACGTCGAGGTCATCACCGCCGAAGACCTCTGCGGGCGATACCCGCTGCTCAACCCCGAGGGCATCGTCGGTGGCGTTTGGCTGCCCGGCGACGGTCAGGCTTCGCCGGTCGACACCACCATGGCCCTGGCCGCCGTGGCCAAGGAGAACGGCGTCCGGATCCTCGAGGGCGTCTCGGTGGAACGCATCCGCACGGCCGATGGTCGGGCTATTGGCGTAGACACCGACCAGGGCCCGATCGACGCCGAACACGTCGTCACCGCAGCCGGCATGTGGTCACACCAACTGGGCCGCGACATCGGGGTCAACATCCCGCTACACGCCTGTGAGCATTTCTACCTTGTCACCGAACCGATACCGGACCTCCCGTCGGGCCTGCCGGTTCTACGCGACACCGACAACTGCATCTACGTGAAGGAGGAGGCCGGCCGCCTGCTGGTCGGCGCCTTCGAACCCGTGGCGAAACCGTTCGGCATGGAAGGCCTACCCACCGATCGGCCATTCATGCATCTCGACGAGGACTGGGAGCACCTGGCCCCGGTCTACGAGGCGGCGTGCAAGCGCATCCCGGCCCTCAGTGACGTGGGCATCCGCCTGTTCTTCAACGGACCCGAGTCGTTCACCCCAGACGACCGTTACCTTCTGGGCGAGACACCGGAGGTACGGAACCACTGGGTGGCCACCGGCTTCAACTCGATCGGCATGCAGTCGGCAGGCGGCGCCGGCAAGGTGCTCGCCGAGTGGATCGTCAACGGTCGGCCCCCCATGGACCTGTGGGACGTCGACGTACGCCGCATGCAGCCCTTCCAGACCAACCGCCGGTACCTGCACGACCGGTCGGTCGAGGCCCTCGGCCTGCTCTACGCCATGCACTGGCCGTTCCGTCAGGTCGAAACGGCCAGGGGCGTCCGGCGGTCACCGGTACACGACCGCCTGGTGGGCCTCGGGGCCTGCCACGGCGAGGGCGGCGGCTGGGAACGACCCAACTGGTACGCGCCCGAGGGGGTAGAGCCCGTCTACGAGTACACCTACGGTCGCCAGAACTGGTTCGAACACTCGGCTGCCGAGCACAGGGCCTGCAGGGAGGGCGCCGCCTACTTCGACCAGACCTCCCTGGCCAAGCTGCTCGTCCAGGGTCCTGACGCATGTGGCGTACTGAACCGGATCTCGTCAGCAGACGTCGACGTGGAACCGGGCACGTCGGTGTACACAACCTGGCTGAACGACCGAGGAGGCATAGAGGCCGACCTCACCGTGAACCGCCTGGACGAGGAACGGTTCCTGGTGGTGACCGCCTTCTCCACGCAGGTCAAGGACGCCAACTGGATCGCCCGCAACACCCCGGACGGCGCCCGCATGACGGTCACCGACGTGACGTCGGGCTACGCGGTTCTCGGCGTGTTCGGTCCCAAGGCCCGTGACATTGTGGCGCCACTAACCGACGCCGACCTCTCCAACGAGGCCTTTCCGTTTGGCACCCTCCAGGAGGTCGACCTGGCCTACGCGAGGGCCATCGCCATACGCCGCACCTACATGGGCGAGCTGGGATGGGAACTCTACGTGCCCACCGAATTCGCCCTCGGTGCCTTCGATGCCCTATGGGAGTCCGGCGCCCCGGCTGGCCTTACGCCGGCCGGCTACCACGCCATGAACTCCCTACGGATGGAAAAGGCCTACCGCCACTGGGGCGACGACATCGCCGATGAGGACACGCCTCTAGAGGCCGGCCTCTCGTGGGGTGTGGCGTTCGACAAGCCCGGAGGCTTCATCGGCCATGACGCACTGGTGGCACAACGAGAGGCCGGCGTAGTTCGGAGGCTGGTCCAGTTCCGTCTGGACGACCCCGAGCCGCTCCTCTATCACGACGAGCCGGTGTTCCGCGACGGCACCCTGGTGGGCCGCATCACCTCGGGCATGTACGGCCACACGGTGGGCGGTGCCCTTGGCATGGCCTACGTGGGCTGCGAACCGGACACACCACGGACTCAGGTGCTGGAGGGCTCCTTCGACGTTGACGTGAATGGCGTGCGCATCCCGGCTACCGCCTCGTACAGACCGTTCTACGACCCGGACAGCCTGCAGCTCCGCCTCTAGGCAGTAGCGGGAAAGAAGCGGCCCGGTCGCCCGGACCGGTCAACCCAGCGGGGCATCGAGCAGGGATTCCAGAAGGTGAGCCAGCTCTTCGCGTTCACCCTTCTCAAGCCCGGCATAGAGAACGCGTTCCACCTCATGCTGTTCCCTGTAGCTGTCGCGGACGGCTGCCTCGCCGGAGCTTGTAAGCGACACAGCCACCATCCGGCGGTCGTCGTGCTCCCGGGAGCGTTCCACGTGGCCGTCGCGTTCCAAGGTGTTGACCGCGCTGGACACCGAGGCCCGGGACAGACCAGCCAGCACGGCGATCCGGTGCCCTGCCAGCGGGCCGCAGGCCCAGATGGTGAACAGGATGCGGAACCCCGCCGTGGACAGGTTGCGCGGCCGGTGGACAGCCGACTCCACGTGTCGGGTGAACCGGTTGGCCGCCCGGGTCAGGGCGAACGACAGGCGGAAGAGATCTAGGTCGACGCCAGGATCCGACCCGGCCACCCGGTCGGTGGCCTGCTTCAGGAACGGGTCGGAACGAGGCCCGTCGATCATGGGTCGGCAGTGGCCAAGCCGGCCTCATCACCCAGGTAGGCGGCGATCACCGCCGGATCTCGCTGCACGTCGGCCGGCGGACCTTCAGCGATCCGTTGTCCGGAGTCCAGCACCAGTACCCGGTCGGCGATGTCCATGACCAGGTCCCAGGTGCGGGCCCAGGAGTACTCCTGCCAGATACCGAAGTCCTTCTCTCGCATTGCAGTGCCTGAGGGTTCACGCTCAGCCCAGCCCCGGGCGAGACTGGCCACAGTGACTTGCGACGCGGACGCCTCGGACATAGGGCGTTCCGCAAGCGTCATTGCCATGTCCCACCCCCGTCGTCCTAACAACCGACCGCCGGTCCGCAAGAATCCTGGCTGCAGTTGGTCAATAGTTAAATTATCTGAGTTCCGATGATCCATTTCGCTCTCTGGACGGTAGCCCCGACACGGTGACCCTGTCCAAACTGGCGCCGACGATGGCACAGGCCGCAAGTGCGCTCCCGGCGCCGATCCTCCCAGGGCGAGTCCGAACTAGGTTCCACACGTGATCGAACCATCCGACGGGCTCCCCACCCTGTCCGTCGAGGAGCTGTCCCATCTGCTGAAGGACGGCCTGGCCACCCTGTTCCCCGAGGACCTGTGGGTGGAGGGCCAGGTGTCCAACTTCCACGATGCCCGGAGCGGCCACGCCTACTTCGACCTCGTGGAGCCATCGGCGGTACCGGGACGGGCCGTGGCCGCCAAGCTCAGCGTGGCCCTCTTCAAGGGGGCCCGCATCGGCGTGGACCACACCCTCGCGGCGGTCGGCGAACTGGCCCTCGCCAACGACCTGCAGTTACGAATCCGGGCCCGCCTCGACTTCTATCCACCCAGTGGTCGCCTGCAGCTCATCATGAACGGTGTCGACCCCGCGTTCACCCTCGGGCGCCTCGCCGCAGAACGCGAGCGACTTCTCCATGCCCTGGCCGACGAAGGCCTGTTGAGGGCCAACCGGGCCAACCCCATTCCGGTGCCGCCGCTGCGCGTCGGCCTGGTTACCAGCATCGGATCCGCCGCCCACGCCGACTTCAGCGAAGAAATCTCTCGTAGCGGGTTCCCATTCACGATCCTCGAGCGCGATGCCAGGGTTCAGGGCGACGGATCGGCAGTCGACCTGGCCGAGGCCCTGCACATGGTCGCCACCCACCAGCCGGATGTCATCGCCCTGGTCCGTGGTGGCGGTTCGGCCACCGACCTGGCGGCCTTCGACGCCGAAGTCCTGGCGCGGACCATCGCCACCCTGGACGTGGCCGTGGTGACCGGGATCGGACACGAGGTGGACCGCGCGGTCGCCGACGAGGTGGCCCATACCGCCTTCAAGACCCCGACCGCTTGTGCGGTCGCCATCGTCGGACAGGTGGCTGCCTTCGCCGACGCAGTCACCGACCTGCAGGAGTCAATCGCACTGCGGGCCGGCGCCAGCACCGCCCGGTCAACCGACCTTCTCGACGACCTGGCACAGCGGACCGCCAGGTCGGCCACCGCCGTGCTGGACCGCCGGGCCGATCGACTCGACGACAAGGTCAAAAGGTTGCGTCGCTCGCCGCTGGCCACCCTGGACCGGCAGGCCGAACGGCTGGCCGGGATCACCAGCAACCTCCGTGCCCTGGACCCGGCCAGGATCCTCGCCCGGGGATGGTCGATCACACGCCTCGCAGACGGCACCCTCGTCAGGTCCGTTACCGACACGGCGGTCGGCGACACGCTGGTCACCCACGTGGCTGGGGGTACGGTCACCAGTACCGTCGACGAGACGGAACCGGCAAGCCGCGAGGAGACGCCGTGAGCGACGAGCACCAGGAAGCCGGCGTGCTGCCCGGCTACGCCGACTCACTCGACGAGCTGCAGGAGATCCTGGCGTCGCTGGAGTCCGAGGCGACCGATGTCGACCAACTGGTGGAGCGGGTCCAACGGGCCGATGTGCTCATCCGCCACTGCAGGTCCCGTCTGGAAGACGCCCGGTTCCGGGTCGACCAGGTCGTGGCATCCCTCGGGCCGGACCCCGATGGGTCCTGACCCGGGGCGATCCGGGAGACTGCAGCCATGTTCATCCGCAAGACCACCACCACCGACGCCTTCGTGGCCATCGACCTCGGCGAAGTACCCGGCCACGGGGTGGTGCGCCTGGCACCGAAGATCCTCCAGGGTGGTGCGAAGGACCTCGCCCGCTCGGTCACGTACGCCCTGGCCTCTCTGGAACGTCGTGGGACCGGCATCTCAGCCGGCATCAACTCCACTCCCGACGGTCGCGACGCCGCCATTGCCGCGTTCGTGGCCGAAGTGGCCGGATGGGACGTCGGCTACCGGCTCACTGCCGGGAAGGGCGTTGCCGCCGGTGAGTTGGGCGACCTCGAGTCTCCGTCCAACGCCGTACTGTTCGCCGCCGGTGCCGTCGCCGCCGGCCTGGCGGCCTACCCCGACGCTGGGACCGCCGTGGTCGACGGATCGGCCGGACCGGACCTACTCGACGAGTTGGCCGCGCGTGGCCTGTCGCTCGTCGAAGCCGAGGACCCACTCACAGCGACAGCAGACCTGTTGTTCGTCGGCTCCGGGGCGGGCGTCATCGACCACGTGGCTGCAGACCGCCTGCAGGTTCGCGTCGTGGTTCCCACCGGGCCGCTCCCGATCACCACGAGGGCGGTAGCCCACTGCCGGCGAAACGGCGTGCTGGCCCTCCCGGACTTCGTTACCACCGCCGGCCCCCTCGTCGGCGAGGCGGACGCCGTTCGTGACACGGTGTCGACCATCATCGGTGACGTTCTCGGCCACGGGGACGGTCCGCTTCTGGGTGCCTGCGAACGGGCCGAGGCCTTCATGGCCGGCTGGCTCACCGACCTGCCGTTCGGGCGACCCATGGCGGCCTGACCCGGCGGAATCCACCGGCGGCGACCCGCCTCATGACCCGGGTACGAGATCCTCGGCCGGCTCAGGTCCTGTTGAGCGCCGGGCTCCCGGCGAACGGTTCCACCATGCGCCTGACCCGGGCCGAATCGCCGGCCACCAGTAGGTACTCGACGTTGCGTAGGTGGGATACCTCCCCGACCCGTTCGCCGCCGGGCGAGTGGATCCCGATCTGTGCGCCGACGTAGCGCTTCGAATCGAACGACATGACGGCCACCTCTCCACGTGGACGGCAGATCTCCACCAGCTCGTCCAGGGTGATCCACGACTCGTCGTTGTGCGAAAGCACCACGACGTCGGCCTGGAGGTCAGCAACCGTGACCCCCAGGGCACCGGGCATCTCGCGCTTCCGGTTGAACACGCTCTTTGTGGCCTCGTCACGGCAGTCAATGCGCTTGCAGGCAACCCCGTAATGTTCCGGCGCGTCCCAGGCCACCAGCGTCTCCCAGACGTGGTAGTTGGTGAGGTACCGGTGCTGGTTGTAGGGCGGATCCAGATACGCGATATCGAATGGTCCCAGCTCGCCGGCCAGGGCCACGGCGTCACCTCGCACGGACGTACCGGTCCCCGCCAGGAGATCCGGCATACGGAGTTCCAGGTCCTTGAATGACCGTGGGGCCCACGCCTTCAGGTAGGCCATCTGCTGGCCGGTGGTTGAGTCCACCCTGTCGGCGGCCTCGATGAGGCTCGTCAGCAGGATCGGGAACATCGGTGAGCCTGCGAATTCGGCGTCCAGAGCGGTCCGGATGGAATCGACGCGGGCGCCGTTGAAGGGTTGGAAGAAGCGTGAACTCTCGCAGAAGGTGTCGGTGAAGTAGCCGGGCTGACCCGGGAGGGCGGCGAGGTGCTCCAGGGCCCCGGCCACCTCGCTGCGATCCACCTCGTCTGCGTCGATTGCCACATAGCAGCGGGCGAACACCTCGGCGTACCGGGCGGTGTCAACCGCCGTCACCAGGCCGCCCAGGCGCTTGAACTCCTGGGCCACCCTGGTGGTGCCGGTGAAGAGGTCCAGCGCGGTGCGCGCACCCGATGCCTCGAAGAGTTCGCCAAGCACCGGGACCAGACGGCGCTTAGACCCCAGGTACTTGATCACGCCGTTCTTCTCGCGGGGGCGCCCTGACCGGTGGTCGACATCCCTCCATCGTGCCCCATTCCCACGACCGGGACCGGTCAACAATCGGACGGGAGTTCCAGCCACCCGTGCCCGACACGGGCCCGACACCGCCGACCACCCAGTGGTGTATGAGTCGCACCAATGCAGACATCGACGATGACGCCTGCGCTGTCGTAATGGCCCGATTCGCCAACGAGCACGGTCGCTCTCCTCGTACGCTTGGCCGTGTCCCGACGGGACCACACGGGGCTGTAGCTCAGTTGGCTAGAGCACCTGCTTTGCAAGCAGGGGGTCGTGGGTTCGATTCCCATCAGCTCCACCATGGTGACCAGCGGCAATGCTGGTTATTTGTGCGTTTTGGGTAATGACCTGCTCGCCAGTTGCTCGCCAGTTGGCCCCTGAGTCGTTCCTTTTCGTCGGTTCCATGACGGTTCTGATCTTACGGGTGTCCGCCGAACTGCCTTGGTGCAGCTCGGCGTTCCGTGCAGCGGACAGCTGGCGCACTAGGAGACGGACTAAAGCTTCAATTCCACCTGGGTGAAATAGAGCTAGATATGTCAACTCTTGGGTTGCTGAGTCGGTGTTTCGGGTCGGTCCAAGACAACGACGAGGAGAGCTACCAGCGCCACCACCATCCCCCCCATCTGGATGGGAGTCATTTCCTGGTCCAGGACAAGCCAAGCCCCGATAGCCGAAAGAACTGGGATACCAAGCGTCAGCATCCCAGAAACTGTCAGGCTTATATGGAGATGGGCCCAGTTCATTAGAAAATGTCCCGTACCAGGCACGGCCAGAATCGCCGCCACCCAGACCCAATTCCCTAGTGAGGGAATCGGCGCCATGAGGCCGCCCGCCTCAATCGCTGCGAACGGGTATAGCGCCGCCGCTCCGATAACCATTGTCAGCGTCTGCAAACTGAACGTATCGAGATGCTGTCTGACCTCCTTCACGAGCACGAAGTAAGCGGCGAACATGAGCATTCCAACTATTGCCAGTAGGTCACCACGCAAACTTGTTGCCCCGTCAGAACCTGGTGCACTACGAATTATCGCCACCACACCGATCACTGCGACCCCACCCATAAGAACTGTTTTGATGCCAATCGGCTCGCGGTAGCGAACCGAAGAAACAACGATGAGCACCGCTGGAACAAGGGCCGCAATGGTTGTCATATTTGCCACCGAGGTGGCCTTTACGGCAGTGAAGGCCACCCCTAGCTGAACTGCGAACAGGACGGCTGATGGAGCAGCAAGCCGGACCTGCCTCCAACTCAGACGGCGACCACTCGCATAAAAGAAAGTCGGGTAGAGCGCAGCACCTAGCACCAGTCGCCAAAATGCGGCTTGTATTCCTGGAAGATCGATATAGGCGATCATCACTGTGCCGATAGACCACAAGACAATTGCCCCGACAGCGGATAGGCGACCTAGGCCCGAACGACTCTCAAAGTGGCTGGTTCCAGACAATTCCATGCCTCCAGTCATCTCTTCAGACTCCAAAACACTCGGGGTTCAGTGGTATCCCAGCAGCTGGGTGAGATGCTCTATGAGTATGGGGTGTACAGGCCGGAAGCACTCGGCTTGAGCCCGTCGTGTACACCCCATGGCATGGCAATAGTCCCCCCCTAAGACAGGTCAGAGTGTCCCAGCTGGGTGGGCCTGAGGCTCGACGTGGACCCTCGACTGGGACGAGGTGCCCACCGTGGTCGAGGAGTCCTGGCGGCTCACGGCTCCGAAGCGACTCATCGCCGGGGTCGACGTTGGCTGACGAATCGTTGGGAACATCGCCCGGTGGTGGTCAGGCCTCGAGGTGGCCCGACAGCACGTTGACCGTGTTGGTGCCGATCTCGGCGACCGCGTAGCCGCCCTCCATCACGTAGAGGGTGGGCAGGCCCAGGGCGCCTATACGGCGTCCCACCTCCAGGTAGTCGGTCGCAGCCAGACGAAAGAAGCTGATCGGATCACCCTCGAAGGTGTCCACGCCGAGTGACACCACCAGGGCATCCGGTCGGTGGGCGAGGATCCGCCTGCAGGCATCGCCCAGGGCCGTCCCCCATGCGTCGAAACCGATACCGGGTCGCATCGGATAGTTGGCCGTATGGCCACCACCCGGTCCTGCCCCCGTCTCGTCCTCATAACCCAGGAAGTACGGGAAGGCGTCGGCCGGGTGCCCATGGAGCGATGTGAACAGCACGTCGGCCCGCTCCCAGAAGATGCTCTGGGTGCCGTTGCCGTGATGGAAGTCGATGTCCAGGACCGCCACCCGGTCGGCTCCGTCGACAAGAAACCCCTCGGCGGCAATAGCCGCGTTGTTCAGAAAGCAGTACCCGCCGAACTGGTCGGACGATGCATGGTGGCCCGGCGGCCTACACAGTCCGAAGGCCACCGGCGACCCTCCGGCGACAAGGCGCTGCCCGGTCTGGGCAATGGCCGCAGCAGCCGACGCGGCCTGCCACGTCCCAGCAGTGATCGCCGTCTCGGCGGCAAGGGCGAAGTACCCCAACCGACCATCCGGTTCAACGGGCACGCGGTCGTTCCGGAGCCCCCGAACCGGGAACATGGTGGGGATGGCGTCGCCCGTGTGCCCGGCTGCCGTCCAGTCCTCCCAGAAGGTCCGGAGGAACTCGACGTAGGCCGGGTCGTGGATCCGCACCACCCGATCCAGGGCGAGCGGCTGGGGCTCGTAGCGGTCCACGAAGCCGGCCGCATCCAGGGCGGCCACCACGTGGTCCCATCGCTCCGGGCACTCGAAGGGTCGCACGAAGGAACCCTCGTAGACCTCACCATCCGGGAAATGGGCCCGGTGGTCGTCGCTCAGGATTACCTTCAAACAGCCACCCCGGATCGATCCATGTCCTTCCGGTCAGTTGCCTGACTCCACGCTGGATGGCCGGTAGAAGGTAAGCATCTGGGCGACGCCGCCGCCCACGCCCACCAGCAGGGCGATCCACAGGCCTGGCATGCCATCAAGGTCGCCGGCAATACCCATGGCATGATCCACCGACCATGAGCCGGGGCCCAGCATGGCGGCCACAAGGGACATGGCGGCCAGCACGAAGACGTACTCCCAGCCCTCCTTCAGGATCATGAAGCCGTTGGAGCGATGCGTCGTCCACCAGGCCACCGTCATGACGCCGATGATCCCCGCCGCAGCGAACGACGAGAGCAGGCCGACGGCCAAGAGCAGGCCCGCCCCCACTTCGCTGGTCGCTGCCAGGTATGCGTTCAGGCGACCCGGGCGCATGCCGATGCTGTCGAACCATCGACCGGTCCCGGGGATCTTCCCGCCGCCGGTGAACTTGTTCCAGCCGTGGGCGGCCATGGTCAACCCGATGACACACCTCAGGACCAGCAGGGCCAGGTCGGTCGCAGTCGTGGGTTCCATGTGGGTTCCTCCCAGTCGACCCGCCCGGCTCTCGGACGGCACGCGGGCCGGACACTACCGGGGGTTCCCGGAGTCGTTCTGGTCCGCCTGTCCGGTCCGGCACCGGCCCGTAGGCTGACCGGGTGATGGTCCTCAAGATCGCCCTCGCCGTCGCGGTGGCCATGTTCATATTCCGCCTGGGTCTCGCAGTGCTCAGGATGCTTGCCACACCCATACCTGAACCTCCGCCGGCCGGCGAGCTCCGCAAGGTGAAGCTGCAGTACCGCTGCAGCCTGTGTGGCACCGAGGTCCGCATGACGGTTGCCCCGGACGAGGCACCCGTTCCACCCCGTCACTGCATGGACGACATGGAACTCCAGCAGACCGAGGACCTGTAACCGAACGGCAGACGTCTTCCACAGCATGTGGATAGATCTGTGGGGGAATCACATCTGTGTGATTCGTCCCCGTGGCCCGAAGAAAGGGCCCGTGTTCAGTGGTACTGCGTGGCGGTGATGATCCCGCCCAGGATCGATCCCAGGCCCAGCAGCAGGATGCCGTTGCTGGTTCCGCCCGGCATCCAACCCACGTAGTTGAAGAAGATGATCAGGACGCCGAGGCCGAGCAGCCCGAACATGATCGCCGCCAGCCATGTCGGAGAAGGCTCATGGCCAGCTGACATCGACGTGTCCGTACGCGCACCTGCCCTGGTGCCCTTCGGGGTGACCCGACCACCCTGGACCCTGCGCTTGGCTGGACCGGGCCGCGCCGGCACGTCCTGTGGATCGACGTTCTCGCTACTCGACATGCTCCGGAGGATAGGGCAATCGACGACCGACCCGGGTGGTCGGAACCAATTCCCCGACGGTGCAGCATGTGCCGGTGGCTAGCGTGAAGCTCGTGGGCGCCCGAGTACTGGTCATAGACAACTACGACTCGTTCGTCTACAACCTCGTCCAGTACCTCGGGGAACTGGGTGCCGAACCGATGGTCCACCGCCACGACGCCGTGGAGCTGCCGGCCATAGCCGCCCTTGAACCCGACGCGCTGCTCATCAGCCCGGGACCGGGGCGCCCCGAGGATGCCGGCATTTCGACCGCTGCCATCCGGTGGGCGGCCGGCCGGATACCCGTACTGGGCGTGTGCCTCGGCCATCAGGCCATCGGAAGTACCTGGGGAGGCGACGTCGTACGTGCGCCGGAGGTCATGCACGGCAAGACCTCCATGATCCACCACGAGGGGACCGGGGTATTCGCCGGCCTTCCAAACCCCCTGAAGGCCACCCGATACCACTCTCTGATCGTCGACCGCCAGTCCGTGCCCGACGAGTTGGAGATCACGGCCACCAGCGAGGACGGGCTGGTCATGGGACTACGCCACCGGGAGCTCGACGTGGAGGGCGTGCAGTTCCACCCGGAATCGATACTCACAACCGGCGGCCACGACCTGCTGGCCAACTTCCTGGCACGCGTGGGCTGAACAGCCCGACTTCGTTCAATCCGTGGAGGCCGGACCGTCCCCGGGAGCGTTCCCATCGCCTGATCCGTCATCGGCCTGGCCGATGACGATCGTCACCGTCGTACCGAAGTCCACTTCGGCGTCCGGGAGCGGACTCTGGCTGATGACCCGCCCATCATTGGGGCTGTAAGCGGGAAGCGACTCGTAGCGGACGTTCACCTCCAGGTCCTCTGATTCCATGGCAAGCACGGCGGCAGCCTCCGTCATGGATTCGACCGATGGAACCACGACCAGCGGGAGCCCGGCTGACACCACGATCTGGATGGTCCCGCCGGGCGCCAGCTCGCTGTGGGCGGGGGGTTCGGTCCGTACGACCTGGCCGATCGGCACGGTACGGCTGCGCTCCTCAGTTGTGCTGGCCTGCCAGCCGAGCTTGGAGACGATGTTCATGGCGTCCAGCACCGGACGGTTGCTCAGGTCCGGAACCTCCTCGACCGCCGGCCCCGTCGACACGAACAGGATCACCCTCGCTCCCGGCGCTGTCTCAAAACCGGGATCCGGGGACTGGTCGATGACCTCGCCATTCGGGACGACTGGATGCTCCTGCCCGACGGTCTCGACCTTCAGGCCCATCGCCTCGAGGTCACGGACCGCGTCGGTGGCGAGGTCGCCCAACACGTCAAGGAGCACCATCGGACCCGTTCCGCGGCTGACCCACAACCGGACCGTCTCCGCCGGTTCGATCTTTGTGCCAGCCGCCGGCTCCTGGCGGAAGACCGTGTTCTCCGGATACTGCGAGTTCACCTCATAGTCCATCTGCACGCTGAGGTGGGCTTCGCGCAGCGTGTTGCGGGCCTGGTCCAGCGGTCGCCCGATAAGGGTGGGCACCTCGACGAGGGTGATGCCGACCGGAGCGGGATCGTCGCCGCTGACCCCCAGGGTGTCGAAGAATTCCAGCACCAGATACCCGAAAACGATGAGCAGCCCCGCCAGCACGACTGTGAACAGCGCCGTCCGACGCAGGCCGTCATCGCGCCGGTGCCGGGTTCCACCGCCGAAGTCCCCTACCGGCGCTGGCATCGCCTCTGCCGGGCTGGCATGTGCAATGGGAGCCGGAGAGCCCACGCGAAGGTCGTGCGCCCCCTCCCGGTAACGCCGGAGGTCTCCCCTCAGGTCCTCGGCGGTGGGGTACCGGTTCACCGGGTTCTTCGCCAGCAGTTTGAGGGTTATGGCCTCCAACGACTCGGCCACCGCAGCACCTGCGGTCCTCAACGACATCGGGCTGTCCTGGACATGGCGGTATGCAATCGCCACCGGCGTCTCGCCCGTGAACGGAGGCCGACCGAGGAGCATCTCGTAGAGCACGATGCCCAGCGAGTACAGGTCGCTGCGGGGATCCACCGGACGTCCCTGCGCCTGCTCCGGCGAGAAGTAGGTGGCGGTACCCATGACGGACCCAGACTGGGTGAGGTCGTTCCTGGTACCCACCAGGGCCGTGGCAATGCCGAAGTCAGCCACCTTCACCTCCCCGTTGGGAGTCACCAGCACGTTGCCGGGCTTCACGTCCCTGTGAACGAGGCCGCTGCGATGGGCGAAGGCCAGGGCCGCGGCGATGTCAGCGCCGATGTCAGCGGCCCGGTCCGGGTGGATGCTCCCCTCGGATCGCAACATCTCAGCGAGGCTCCGGCCCTCTACGTACTCCATGACGATGAAGTAGGTGCCGAGTTCCTCGCCCCAGTCGTAGACGCTCACGATGTTCGGGTGATTCAGGTTCGCCGCCGCCTTTGCCTCCCGTCGGAATCGCTCCACGAAGCTGGGATCACCGGAGAATTCGTCGAACAGGACCTTCACGGCGACCGGACGATCAAGCAGCAGGTCCCGCGCCAGATAGACGTCGGCCATGCCACCGCGAGCGATCTGACGATGCAGTTCGTAACGGTCGTTGAAGACTGTGGGTCCCGGCGCTGACACGACGCTGGATTCTACCGCCAGCCGGATTCTCCCAATCGTCAGTCAGGCCTGATCGTCGGGAGAGGCCTCACCCGCCGCCCGGAAACCCTCGATCAGGCGCCTGGCCTCATCGAGCGATTCGACGACGATCGTCTCGACCACGGCTATGCGGGTCGGCCCGTCCAGGCCGGTCAGCCGCAGGTCTCCACCCTCCACGAAGGTCGGATCAAACCACAGGAGACCGGACGGCCGGCCACGAAAGACAGCCACGTCACCGTCATCGGATCCAATGAACCACCCCTGGCGGGCATACAGGCCGGCCGCCAGGACGACGGTCGCCAGCAGGCAGAAGACCATGGCAAGTGCCGTCCCAAACTCCATTCGGGCCTGATCAGCCGCCCCCCGGGAGTGGGTTGACCGTTCCGATCTGGCGGCCGGAACCGCCGATCGGCGGCCCTCTCGGGCCTCCGGTCCGGCCACGACCTCCACGACCAGAACCGTGACGTTGTCATGGCCGCCGTTCTCCACGGCTTCGCCGACCAGCCGGTCCGCCGCCTCCTGGACGGACCCGGCTGCAAGCACCTCGGCCAACCTCGCGTCGTCCAGCTCGTTGAACAGTCCATCGCTGCACAACAGGTACCGGTCACCAAGCACCGGCTCGAGTTCCCAACTGTCGATCACCGGATCGGCTTCGATGCCCAGGGCCCGGGTGAGGATGTTGCGCTGCGGGTGCTGGGCCGCCTCCTCCGCGGAGAGTTCACCGGCCCGCATCAGGTCAGCCACGAGGCTGTGGTCGTCACTCACCTGCACCAGCTCACCGGCAGCCAGGCGGTACACCCGGCTGTCTCCGATATTGGCGACGGCGAGAACCTCGTCGCCCGACGCTGAGTTCACGACGGCGAGGGCGCACAGGGTTGTTCCCATTCCGGAGAGATCCGGCCTGGTGACCGTCATCTCGAGGATGGTCCGATTGGCCGACCGGACGGCAGCCACGAGGCCCGCACGGTCGGGTCGGTCGAACACGGCCAGGACGGCGGCCACCGCCTCGGCAGAAGCCACCTCGCCACCTCGGTGGCCTCCCATTCCATCGGCCACCACATACAGGCCATCGACCAGCCCGACAGAGTCCTGGTTGGAGGATCGGATCCGACCGGTGTGGCTGGCGGTCCCAGGTTCCAACCGCACCGACCGGCTGCGCGCCGTGCGTCCGGAGGCGATCACGGTTTCCGCGGCACGACGAGTGCACCCGCGCACCCGGGGCATGGAAGATCGACGAGAAGCACGGCACCCACGGTGTGTCGATACTACAGGTCACCCTGTGGGCGATCCGGGCGGTGGCCGGGCCGGCCGTGTCTGATTTCGTCGACTCCCGTTAGCATTTCGGGCGCTGCACGCGCGAGTGGCGGAATTGGCAGACGCGCAGGATTCAGGTTCCTGTGTCCGAAAGGATGTGAGGGTTCAAGTCCCTCCTCGCGCACCACTCTTGGGAGTACCCGCGGCTGCATCCAGCCCCGGTCCGTCCGCTCTCCGATCGTGGATCAGAACGCCGGACCCGGCGGTACCTCCACGTCCGGTCGTGGTTCGCAGCCCGCCAACTCCACCAGCAGCTCCATCTCCTCTACCGAGGTCGGTCGCACCGTGAGCCCGGTCGCCAGGGTCGACCTCCACTGCTCGAACCTCCCGGCAATGCGTTGCCGGGAACCAACCAGGGCTCCGTCGTCCAGATAGTCGTCCGGCACTGCGGCAGCAGCCTCGTCCCGGAGACCTGCGGAGAACAGTTCGGTTATCCGGTCGGCGGCCTCGCCGAATCCCCGGCGGGCCATGGCGTCGCGATGGAAGTTGTGCGAAGAAGGCCCGTAGCCACCGACCCTCATCGCCACGCCCGGGCGAGCCGCGTCGAATACCGCTGCCACGTCGTCGGTGAGCCTGACCGTCGCCCCGACCTGCACCTCCAGGTCCGCCATCGTGCGACCACCGCGACCCAGCCCGAGAGCCAGGTCGTCGGCGTAGAGGTGGGCGCTCCCCGGGGTGTACCCCAAGGGCAACCAACCATTTGCCACCTCGGCGGTCAGGCGCACGTTGGCCGGCCCACCTGTGGCCAGGAAGATGGGCAGATCGGGGTTCATGTGCAGGATCGGCTTCAACGGGCGACCGGCCCCGATCGATCCCGGCCCGGTGTAGGGAAGTGTCAACTCCGATCCGTCGTGGGCAACCGGTCCATCCCTTCGGAACACCTGCCGGACGATCGCCACGTAGTCCCGGAGCCGCTCGTTGGGGTGTCCCCAGGGCTGGCCGTACCAACCCTCGGCCACCCGCGGCCCGGACAATCCGAGACCACACACCACCCGCCCGGGAGCCAACCCGTCGAGCGTCCCGAACTGCATTGCCGTCGTCGTCGGGGGCCGGGCCGGAACCTGGGCGACTGCGCTACCCAACCGGAGGTAACGCGTGTGGGCGGCCAGGAAGGCAAGGGGGGTGACGGCATCGGCGCCGTATATCTCAGCCGTCCAGACCGAGTCGAAACCCAGGCGCTCTGCCAGCAGTACCCGCCGAAGGGGCAGTTCCACGCGGGGTTCGGACCAGATGTCCAGACCCAGCCCGAGCTTCACGTCCGATCCGTCCTATGCGTTGACGTCGACCACGACCCGGCCGCGGATCCGGCCGGCCAGGATCTCCTCGGACACGGCCGGCACCTCGGCCAGAGGGACCACGCGTGTCATCGACGCCAGCAGATCACGTTCCAGGTCCTCATCGAGGCGCCGCCATGCCTCGAGCCGACGGGGAAGCGCCACGTGTACCGAATGGACGCCGCGCAGGGTCACACCGCGCAGGATGAACGGAGCCACCGTCGTCTCCAGGTCCATGCCCTGGGCCAGACCGCAGGCGGCCACGCAACCCTCCGGCTGGATCTGGGCCAGCACGTTGGCCAGCGTGTGGCTGCCCACCGCATCCACGGCTCCCGCCCACCGGGCACGGGCAAGGGCGCGCCCCCCTCCCTCGGAGAGCTCACCGCGTTCGAGGATCACCGAGGCCCCGAGGCTTCTCAGGTAATCAGCCTCGGCGGGACGCCCGGTCGAGGCATGCACCTCGTATCCCCTTGCCGCCAGCAACGCCACCGCCACGCTGCCGACTCCTCCTGCAGCACCGGTCACCAGCACCGGACCGGATCCAGGCGTGACGTCGTGGTCCTCCAGTGCCAGCACGCAGAGCATCGCCGTGTACCCCGCCGTGCCGATGGCCATGGCCTCCAGCGAGGTGATTCCAGCGGGGATCGGAACGGTCCAACCGGCCTTCACCCCGGCCCGCTGGGAGAACCCTCCCCAGGCCTCCTCGCCCAGACCCCAGCCGTTCACGACCACCCGGTCTCCAACCGCCACCTCGGGGGAGTCCGACGCCGCCACCGTGCCCGCCAGGTCGATTCCCGGAACCATGGGGAAGTTCCGGACAATGGGCGACGAGTCGGTGACCGCAAGGCCGTCCTTGAAGTTGACCGTCGAGTACTCGACGTCGACGACCACGTCACCCTCAGGCAGGTCGTCGTCGGACAACTCCACGATCCCGCAGGTGAAACCGTCATCGGGCCTGTCGACCATCAGGGCTCTGAACATCAGGAATCCTCCGCCTGTTCCCCGGCCGGGGCCGGAATCAACTCGGTCAGCTACCGAACATTGCCAGCCACTGTTCCTCGGAACGTGGCTTGAATACGAAGTTGTCCCGACGGGTCTCGCCCATCGGAGCCGAAGGCTGCGGGGAGTAGAGGTGGCCCGGATAGAGCACCGCCTCGTCCGGCACCCGGGAGAGGCGGTGGTGGAGGCTGTGGTACAGCGCAGCCGGGTCACCTCCCGGTAGGTCGGTCCGGCCGCAGCCCTCCAGGAAGAGGGTGTCTCCGGCCACCAGCCGGCCATCCACCAAGAAGCACTGGCTACCCGGCGTGTGGCCGGGGGTGTGGATTAGGTCGATGGCGATCTCTCCCACCATCACCACGTCGCCGCTCTCGTGGCCGACGATCTCGTCATCACCCAGGCCGGTCACCTTGGCGATGAACTCGACCTCTTCACGCTGCGCGTGCACAGGCACCGATACGTGCTCCATCAGTTCGCGGGCACCAATCACATCGAATCCCATCATCGATCCGCCCACATGGTCCGGGTGGTAGTGGGTGGCGAGAACGCCGGTGCATTTCATGCCATCGGCCTCGAGCACCCCGAGTAGACCGGTCACGTCGTAGGCGGGATCCACGATCACGGCCTCGCCGGTGGCCCGGTCACCGATCAGGTATACGAAGTTGACCATCTGGCGGGCCATCTGGTCATCGGTGGCGAAGTCGCGGCCAGAGAGCAGTTGGCGGAAGTAGAGGCGGTCGTCGGTGCCGGAGGTCATGGTCGGTTCATCGTAGGGATGCCGGGGTGCAAGGCCTGCAACGGCCGGTGGTCAGGACGGTTCACCGGCGCCGTTGCGCCAGGCTTCCTCCGCGAGGGCCACGACCTCGCGGAGGGGCCTTGCCGTCGCACGCGCCACCCTGGCGGCATCATCGTGTTCGGCCTTGGCCCGGCCAGCGGACACCTTGACGGCCACCGGGTGTCCGTCCACCTCGACGACGTGCATGGTCCTGGGAACCGCCCAGCGCTCCACTGAATGTGCCCTCACACCCAGCGAACCGGTTTCGGCTGTGAGGACGGCGGCAACCACCCCCACCGTCGCCGGATCGCAGAGCGCGCTCACCGTGTGGGCCGGCCGTCCCTTCTTCATGACCATGGGGGTGATCCAGGCGTCGTTGGCTCCCGCTACCAGGCATTCGGCAATGGCGTGGGCCAGGGTCTCGCCGGTGGCGTCGTCGACGTTCACTTCCAGCTGCACCAGTGCCTGGCCCGAACCCGGCGTTCCGGGCGCCGCGTCGACCGACGTGCCCACGACGACCTGGAGAAGATTCGGGCGGCCCTCCAGGTCACGGTCACCTGCCCCGTATCCGGTCACCTCGACGACCATGGCGGGCATGTGGCCCCAGTCCACGACCAGGGCCGCCAGGAGGGCCGCACCGGTCGGCGTGGTGAGCTCGAACGGTACGTCGGTGCCATGGGTGGGTGCTCCGACGAGGAGCGCGATGGTTGCCGGCGCCGGCACCGGAATCAGCCCGTGCGCGGACTCGACCATGCCACGGCCTGTGGCCACGCTGCCGGACCGCACCTCGTCGATTCCGAGTAGCTCCAGGGCCGCGCAGGTTCCGACCACGTCCACGATGCTGTCAATGGCCCCCACCTCGTGGAAGTGCACCTCCGATGGTGGCCGGTCGTGCAGTCGTCCCTCGACCTCGGCAAGGGCGTTGAACACCGCCAGGGACCGTGCGGCGACGCGTTCGGGAAGGTCGGCGGCGGCGATCATCGCCCCGATGTCGGCGGCGGTGCGATGCTTGGTGTCCTCCTTCGCCTCCACCTTCGCCTTGGTGCCGGCCAGCCCGCATCGAAGGGTCGGTCCGGCATCGAGTGTCCAGCCGTCGACTGATAGCCGACACAACATGTCGCGGACCTCGTCGACGGCGGCACCTGCGTCAATGAGTGCCCCCAGGGCCATGTCCCCGGAGATCCCGGAGAAGCCGTTGAACCAGGCCACGCGGGTCATGTCGCAGCCACCTCAGCTGGTCCCAGCAGGCGGAGCACCGCACACGCCGCACCGAAGCCGTTGTCGATGCCGACCACGCTCAGGCCGGAGGCACACGACGCCAGCATTCCCAGGAGGGCGGTCACGCCTTCCAGGGAGGCGCCGTAGCCGACACTGGTCGGGACCGCTATCACCGGTGCCCCCGTGAGGCCTCCGACCACGCTGGCCAGTGCCCCCTCCATGCCGGCAACGACCACGACCGCGTCTGCCTCGTGCACCCGGTCCAGATCAGCCAGGAGACGGTGCAGGCCGGCGACGCCGACGTCGGCCAGCCGATCGGGTTCGAGCCCGTGTGCCCACAGCACCGCCTCACACTCATCAGCTACGGGCGCATCCGCGGTACCGGCCGTCACCACCAGGACCCGTTCGGTCCTCGGCTCCGCCCGACGCCAGACCACGGTTCGGCCCAACACGGTGCCCGAGCCGTCGATGGCCAACGCCGCCTCCACCTGGGCCTTCTCGGCCCGTGACAACACGACCGGCCCACTGCCGCCGGTCAGGAGTTCAGCCACGACGAGGGCGACATCCTCAGCGGTCTTGCCCGGACCGTAGACAGCCTCCGGGAGACCCTGGCGCAATGCCCGGTGGTGATCTACCCGCGCTATGCCGATGTCGGCGAACGGGAGTCGCTGAAGAAGGCGGACGGCATCGTCGGGTTCCACTCCACCTGAGGCCACGTCGTCGAGCAATACACGAAGGGCGTAGGCGTCCACGTCACTATCCTTGCCCGTCGTGGCCAACCTCGCACCCCCGGACCGCTCAACCCTGGCGTACCTGGGTCCTCAGGGCACCTTCACCGAGCAGGCCCTGTACACCCAGCCGGACCTTGCGGGCATGGATCTGCGCCCAGCGCCGTCCATTCCCGACGTGTTCCGCCAGGTCATCGCAGGCGAGGTCGACCTCGGCTTCGCTGCGATCGAGAACTCGATCGAGGGCAGCGTCAACATCACCCAGGACACCCTGGCCTTCGACGCGGACCTGCTTATCCAGCGCGAGGTGGTGATCTCCATCCAGTTGAACCTGATGGTCGCCGCCGGCACCACCCTGGCCGACATCGACCGTGTCGTCTCGTTCCCCCATGCCAGTGCACAGTGCCGCGGCTGGCTGGCCGAACACCTGCCGGGTGCCGAGGTCCACGCCTCGAACTCCACTGCCGATGCAGCACGCATGATCGCCGAGTCACCCGACCGGCGGACCGCTGCGATCGCCCCCGGACGCGCCGCCGAGGTCTACGGGCTGGACGTGCTGGCCGCTGACATCGAGGACCATCCTGAGAACCAGACCCGCTTCGTGCTGGTGGCGGCCGATGGCATCCCAGCGCCGACCGGGCACGACAAGACGTCCCTCGTCGTGTTCCAGCGCGCCGACAGGCCGGGATCACTGCTCGGAATCCTCCAGGAATTCGCCGCCCGGTCGCTGAACCTGACCCGGCTGGAGTCACGCCCGACCAGGCAGGGCCTGGGGAACTACTGCTTCCTCATGGATGTGGAGGGCCACATCGTCGACGAGTTGGTAGCTGACTGCCTACGGAACCTCCACATGAAGCACGGCGAGGTGAAGTTCCTGGGGTCCTATCCAGCCGCGGGCTCCAAAGGTGAGACCGTGCGCCGACAGGCTTCAGAATCGTCGCAGTCGGCTGACGACTGGCTCGCCGAGCTGCGAACGCGCATCCAGGACTGAGTGGGGGATCGTCGATCCCTGCCTGGCGGTCCTCATCGAGAGGACAACCGGCCACTGTTCCAAAAAGGGCCCGCCCGAGGCTTCAGGCGGAAACGCTGGTGGCGGAGGGAGGGGGATTCGAACCCCCGGAGCCGTGAGGCTCAACGGTTTTCAAGACCGTCGCAATCGTCCACTCTGCCATCCCTCCGTGGCGCAGCGTAACGGCAGGGGTCCGCGGTCTCGGGGCCGCCGGTAGCATCCCTGCCCGAGGAGAGGTGGCCGAGCCAGGTTGAAGGCGCTCCCCTGCTAAGGGAGTATGGGCCCAAAAGCTCATCGTGGGTTCGAATCCCACCCTCTCCGCCAGATCGCATCTAGCCGTGGCACCGGTCGCCGGCCGGTGGGCGGATTCCGGGCCGCCCGTACACTCGTCCGCCTGCGCTCGTAGCTCAATTGGATAGAGCATCTGACTACGGATCAGAAGGTTGGGGGTTCGAGTCCCTCCGAGCGCGCCACCCACATAGGCCTCGTCGGTAACCCCGGCGGGGCCTGTTGTCGTATGGGGTCTTAGGGCTTCGGAGCGTTCGAGTTGCGTCTAACCCTCGAGTGGCCGATTTGCCCGTTTTGAGGCTGAATCCCTGCCCCAATCTCTGCCCTGCCGTTGACCCTTCGAAAACCCCTAAACGCCCTGTATTTCAAGGAAGTCGGCGGGGTGTTGCAGACCCCTGCCGCAAGGGGTCTCTACCCTGTCCACTCCCTCGGCGCGTTTGGCCGACCAGGTTCCGACCTGACACCAAAGTTTTTTCATCACACCGACAGAACAGTCACAAACAGCCTCTGACCTGTGGGTGTAGAGGTTCCACCGCGTTTGCCGCTGGCTTGTGTGGCCTAGTGCCGTGATGGTGCTCGGTGTACCTGGGGCCTACATCTCGTCTGGGGTGTCACCTGCGCTCTCGGGCGCCTCGCTGAGAGGTCGTCTCATCGGGGTGCTGCCGTCGTCCACGTGATAATCCCGGCTGCAAGCGGATCGAATCCGGTCGGCCAGGTTGTTGCCGAGGAGGCGAACGCCCCGGTCATCGTGGCGCCGGTCAGGTTCGCCCCTTAGAGGTTCTAATTTTCGTAATGTAAATCTCTCAGGCTCGACGATTTCCGAAGCAGAGAAGCTATGTCCTCGAGGTGGCTAGCGATTGGCTCGATGAACTCTTCATTGGGTAGGAGGTAACGCTCGCCACGGTCGAGCCCGTCGAAGACACGTGTTGCAAACTCGTTGGCTTCAAGCCGGTTTGGGAATGAATCGATCGCAGGTAGCGGGGGCGTATCGGGTCCTCCGAATACTTCAGGACGGTTGCGCGACGCTTGCCAAATTCGACTCTTGACTGGCCCCGGCAAGAGCACGGTGACCTCGATATCCGGCGCAGTCTCTTCGAGTTCTATCCGAAGGTTGTCGGCAAGCGCCACGATGCCGTACTTCGTAGCAGCGTATGGGGTGTTACCACTGCTCTGTCCTGGAGCTAGCCCTGCTATCGAGGAAGTTGCGACTATGTGCCCAGTGCCACGTTCAATCATCGCTGGGAGAAATGCCGTCCAGGTATTTACCACCCCAAACAGGTTCACTCGCCATAACCATTCCCAGTCTTCAGGGCGCTGTTTCCATAGTGGCGCTTGAGGGCTGATTACCCCTGCGTTGGCAATTACTAGATCAGCTACGCCCAGTTCGTCATGTACTGTTTCAGCGAAGTTGAAGACAGACGCCGGGTCAGCAACATCGACGACGCTCGAAGCCACGGTGCCTCCGTCTGCTACCAGGTCGGCCTCTAACTCTTGGAGAGCAGGGCCTTCGATGTCCGCGAGTGCGGCGCTGTAACCGCGATTAACACATTCACGAGCAAGACCTTCACCGATACCACTGGCAGCTCCAGTGATAACTACCACGGAGCCTGTCGACAGTTGCATTGTTCTCACCGTAGTGGGGTAATAGTTCGGTTTATCCAGCGATCCAGTAGGCGCTCCACAACCGCTCCAAAGCAGAAACCACTTTCTAGGTAACCGCTCTGGCAGGCGACAGGTTGGCCTGTCTGTATGTCGTCTTTCGGCAGCCACAGAGGAGACGCCCGGAGACACAGGCGGACACAGCCCGGTTGTAGAATGGGCTGGTCAGAGTACAAATAACCCGACTGGAGATCCCCGTGGCCCTACCTACGGATCAGAAGGTTGGGGTTTCGGGTCCCTCCGAGCGCACCAGGTGGATTTAGGCAGGTCGGGGTGTCAGGCAGACCTCCCCCGCCCGTCCAGCCGGTCGTAGGATCGGAGGATGACCGACCCGCTCTCAGCCACAACCGGACCGGCCGTCGACCCGGCCCTGGTCGAGTTCGCCGTGGACATCGCCAGGGAGGCCGGTGAGCTGACCCTCGGGTACTTCCGACAGCCCGACCTCGCCGTCGATGGCAAGGACGACGGCACGCCGGTCACGGTGGCCGACCGGGGCGCCGAACGACTGCTGCGCGAGCGGATCGGCGAGGCCTTCCCAGACGACGCCATCGTGGGCGAGGAGGAGGCCGACGTCGCCGGGACCTCCGGCCGGACCTGGATCCTGGACCCGATCGACGGCACCCAGTCGTTCATCCACGGCGTCCCACTCTTCGCAAACCTGGTGGCCCTCGAGGATCGTCACGGCCCGGCAGTCGGGGTCATCAACGTTCCGGGCCTGGATGAGTGCGTCTGGGCCGGACGTGGACGGGGCTGCTTCGTGGACGGTGAGCCGGCACGCGTCTCGGACCGCACCAACCTCCG